>Ga0115012_10000017_pt1 | contig 120540 bp, 122 predicted proteins | sample TroAtlMetagenome_FD_88706 | JGI IMG/M metagenome (GOLD analysis project Ga0115012, IMG submission 88706) | Marine eukaryotic phytoplankton communities from Atlantic Ocean - Tropical Atlantic ANT10 Metagenome | ecosystem: Environmental > Aquatic > Marine > Oceanic | place: Tropical Atlantic... | reverse complement strand
TATTGTGGCACTTTCGCGCTGCAATACATGCATATTTCCGATCCCGAACAGGCCGGTTGGCTGAAAGAGCGGATCGAAGGCTACGGCAAAGAAATCCAGTTCACCCGTGAAGGCCGCAAAGCCATTCTCAACAAACTGGTTGAGGCTGAAGGCTTTGAAAAATTCCTTCATGTCAAATACATGGGCACCAAACGCTTTGGTCTTGATGGCGGCGAAAGCCTGATCCCGGCGATGGAGCAAATCATCAAACGCGGCGGCAGTCTTGGCGTCAAAGAGGTTGTCATCGGCATGCCGCACCGCGGCCGTTTGTCGGTTTTGGCCAATGTGATGTCCAAACCCTACCGCGCGATTTTCAACGAATTCCAAGGCGGCTCGTTCAAACCTGAGGACGTGGATGGCTCGGGCGATGTGAAATATCACCTCGGCGCCTCCTCGGATCGCGAATTTGACGGCAACAAGGTCCACCTGTCGCTGACCGCGAACCCCTCGCACCTTGAGGCGGTGAACCCGGTGGTTCTGGGCAAGGCCCGCGCCAAGACCGATCAGTATAACGACAAAGACCGCACCTCGGTGATCCCGATCCTGCTGCACGGCGATGCGGCCTTTGCGGGTCAAGGTGTTGTGGCGGAATGTTTTGGTCTCTCCGGTCTGCGCGGGCACCGCACCGGCGGCACGATCCATATCGTGGTGAACAACCAGATCGGTTTCACCACCGCGCCGCATTTCTCGCGCTCCTCGCCCTACCCCACCGACAACGCACTGGTGGTCGAGGCGCCGATCTTCCACGTGAACGGTGACGACCCCGAGGCCGTGGTGCACGCCGCCAAGGTGGCCACCGAGTTCCGCCAGAAGTTCGGCAAGGACGTGGTCATCGACATGTTCTGCTACCGCCGGTTCGGTCACAACGAGGGCGACGAGCCCATGTTCACCAACCCGGTGATGTACAAGCAGATCAAGAAGCAAAAGACGACGCTGACGCTCTACACCGAGCGGCTGGTCAAGGACGGCCTGATCCCCGAGGGCGAAATCGAGGACATGAAGGCGGCGTTCCAGGCCCACCTCAACGAGGAGTTCGAGGCCGGCAAGACCTTCAAGCCGAACAAGGCCGACTGGCTCGATGGCCGCTGGTCGCATCTCGACAAGCAGAAAGAGGGCAACTACCAGCGCGGCGAGACCGCGATCAAGCCCGAGACGCTGGAAGAGATCGGCAAGGGCCTGACCACGGTCCCCGAGGGCTTCCCGCTGCACAAGACCGTCGGACGCTTCCTTGATCACCGCAAGAAGATGTTCGAGAACGGCGCCGGCTTCGACTGGGCGACCGCCGAGAGCATGGCCTTCGGCTCGCTTCTCACCGAGGGCTACCCGGTGCGCCTGTCCGGTCAGGACAGCACCCGCGGCACCTTCTCGCAGCGCCACTCCGGCCTGATCAACCAGGACGACGAAGAGCGCTACTACCCGCTCAACAACATCCGCGAAGGCCAGGCCCGCTACGAGGTGATCGACAGCGCGCTCTCGGAATATGCGGTCTGCGGTTTCGAGTACGGCTATTCGCTGGCCGAGCCCAACTCGTTGGTGCTGTGGGAAGCGCAGTTCGGCGATTTCGCCAACGGCGCCCAGATCATGTTCGACCAGTTCGTGAGCTCCGGTGAATCGAAGTGGCTGCGCATGTCGGGCCTCGTCTGCCTTCTGCCGCATGGCTACGAGGGCCAGGGCCCCGAGCACAGCTCGGCGCGTCTCGAGCGCTTCCTTCAGATGTGCGGTCAGGACAACTGGATCGTCGCCAACTGCTCGACCCCGGCGAACTACTTCCACATCCTGCGCCGTCAGCTGCACCGCAGCTACCGCAAGCCGCTGATCATGATGACGCCGAAATCGCTTCTGCGTCACAAGCTGGCCGTGTCCAACGCCGAGGATTTCGTCACCGGTTCGAGCTTCCACCGCGTGCTCTGGGACGATGCCGAGAAGGGCCATTCGGAAACCACCCTGAAGCCCGATGCCGAGATCAAGCGCGTCGTGATGTGCTCGGGCAAGGTCTATTACGACCTGCTCGAGGAGCGCGATGCCCGCGGCCTCGACGACGTCTACATCCTGCGCATCGAGCAGTTCTATCCCTTCCCGGCGCTGAGCCTCGTGAAGGAGCTGGAACGCTTCAAGGGCGCCGAGATGATCTGGTGCCAGGAAGAGCCCAAGAACCAGGGCGCCTGGACCTTCATCGAGCCCAACATCGAATGGGTGCTGGGGCGCATCGACGCCACCCACAAGCGGCCGGTCTACGTGGGCCGCGCCACCTCGGCCTCGCCCGCCACGGGTCTGGCCAGCCAGCACAAGGCACAACAAGAAGCGCTCGTGAACGAGGCGCTGACCATCGAAGGGAATTGAGACTATGACGACCGAAGTGCGCGTCCCCACGCTCGGGGAATCCGTGACCGAGGCAACGGTGGCCACCTGGTTCAAGAAGCCTGGCGACAGCGTTGACGTGGACGAGATGCTCTGCGAGCTGGAAACCGACAAGGTGACCGTCGAGGTCCCCTCGCCGGTGGCCGGTGTGCTCGAGGACATCGTCGCCAATGAAGGCGATACCGTCGGCGTCGATGCGCTTCTCGCCAACATCGCCCCCGCGGGCGAGGCCGGCTCGACCACCGTCGAGGAACGCCCCTCCGCCGCCAAGTCCTCCTCCGAAGAGGCGCCGGCCTCCGGCGATGACGCCCCGGTCGACGTGATGGTCCCGACCCTGGGCGAGTCCGTCTCCGAGGCCACCGTCTCGACCTGGTTCAAGAAGGTCGGCGACAGCGTCGAGCAGGACGAGATGCTCTGCGAACTCGAGACCGACAAGGTCTCGGTCGAAGTGCCCGCGCCGGCCTCCGGCACCCTGACCGAGATCCTCGCCGAGGAAGGCGCCACCGTCGAAGCCGGCGGCAAGCTTGCTGTCATGTCCGGCGGTGCCGGTGGTGCTGCCAAGGGCGCCGTCGAAGCCCCGGCGCCGAGCTCCGCCTCTGCCGCCGAGCCCACCACCTCGGGCCGCGGCGATGTCGAGGATGCGCCGTCGGCCAAGAAGGCGATGGCCGAGGCCGGTCTCGACCCGAAGGACGTCAAGGGCAGCGGCAAGGACGGCCGCGTCATGAAGGAAGACGTCTCGGCCGCGATCGCCGCCGCCAAGTCGGCCCCGGCCGCCTCGTCCGCCCCGGCCCAGCCGCAGCGCGCGCCGAGCCCGGCCGAGGATGCCGCCCGCGAAGAGCGCGTCAAGATGACCCGCCTGCGCCAGACCATCGCGCGCCGCCTGAAGGACGCTCAGAACACCGCCGCCATGCTCACCACCTACAACGAGGTGGACATGACCGAGACGATGGCGCTGCGCAAGCAGTACAAGGACCTGTTCGAGAAGAAGCACGGCGTGCGTCTCGGCTTCATGTCCTTCTTCACCAAGGCCTGCGTGCACGCGCTGAAGGAAGTCCCCGAGGTCAACGCCGAGATCGACGGCAACGAGGTGGTCTACAAGAACTTCGTTCACATGGGCATCGCCGCGGGCACCCCGCAGGGTCTCGTGGTGCCGGTTCTGCGCGACGTCCACGAGAAGTCCTTCGCCGAGATCGAAGGCGAGATCGCCGAGAAGGGCAAGCGCGCCCGTGACGGCAAGCTCTCGATGGCCGAGATGCAGGGTGGCACGTTCACCATCTCCAATGGTGGTGTCTACGGCTCGCTGATGTCCTCGCCGATCCTCAATCCGCCGCAGTCGGGCATCCTCGGCATGCACAAGATCCAGGACCGCCCGATGGTCGTCAACGGGGAGATCAAGATCCGCCCGATGATGTACCTCGCGCTGAGCTACGATCACCGCATCGTCGACGGCAAGGGCGCCGTGACCTTCCTCGTCCGCGTCAAGGAAGCGCTCGAGGATCCGCGTCGCCTGCTGATGGATCTCTGATCCCGATCCCCGGGCGGGCCCGTCCCGCCCGGGATCCCCTTTCGGAGAGGGTTCATGCAGCGCAACCCCGCGACCAGATCGACCACGCGCCCGACGGCCTGCGCCAGAGCCGCCTCCGCCCCCCGATGCCTCGCCGGCATCTGCCGCCGCGCTAGCTTCAAGATTCCGTCCAAGATGACCTTACAAACGGAGACCTGAGCATGGCCACGCAGCTTCTTCTTCACTTCCCCGGCTTCGATGAAGCCCAGTTCGACAGCGATGCCGAGAACCGCGCCAATGCCGGTCTTACCCTGCTGCAGCGCTGGACCGAGGAAAGCGGCCCCGGCCATTGGCTGCTGTTTTCCGTCAACGACCTGCCCAAGGCCAAGGGCTGGCTCGAGAAGAGCTCGGCACTCGGCCACGGCCCCGCCGCCTCGCATGTCCTGAGGACCGCCTGAGCATGAGCCCCGAACTTGCCGCCCTCGCCGCAACCGCCTTCATCCAGCTCGCCGCGGTGCTCTGGTCGCAACGCGCGCTCGAGGCCGATATCGGCCATGACGGCAACACCGGCACCCGCGAGGGGCTCGACGACCGCCTCTCCGAGCACACCAAGCGCCTGCGCCGGGCGCTGGCCAACCACACCGAGAATATCGGCCTGTTCATCATCGCCGTGGTGCTGGTCGAATTCACGGCCAGCAACGGCTGGATCACCGGGCTCGCCGCCTGGATCTTCGTCGCGGCCCGCGCCCTCTACCTGCCCGCCTACGCCTTCGGCTGGGTGCCGTGGCGCTCGGTGATCTTCATGGCGGGTTTTCTCTCCTGTTTCGTCATGATCATCGCGAGCGTCTTCTGACATGACCCCCGAGCTCACCGCCCTCGTCCTCGCCGCGCTTCTGCAGATCTGCCAGTTCGTGCTGTTCTCGGTGCTGGCACAGCGCCAGGTCGGCCCGAAATACGCCGCCTCGCCGCGCGACACGCCACGCCAGCTTACCGGCTATGCCGGCCGCGCCCAGCGTGCCATGAACAACCATTTCGAAGGGCTGATCCTCTTCACCATAGCGGTGGTCGCCGTCACCTATGCCGACCAGACCTCGGCGCTCACCGTGCTCTGCGCGCTGGCCTATCTCGGCGCCCGCCTGCTCTACATCCCCGCCTATCTCTTCGGCTGGGCGCCCTGGCGCTCGCTGATCTGGGTGGTGGGGCTCGTTGCAACTGCCGTCATGCTCGTGGCGGCGCTCTTCTGATGAGGCCTCTTCTGGCCTGAAATATCCCGGGGTGAATGCGGCGCAGCCGCAGAGGGGCAGCGCCCCTTCCCGCCTAGACGACAAGGAAAGGACTACCACATGGCACAATACGACGTCATCGTCATCGGCGCGGGTCCCGGCGGCTACGTTGCCGCCATCCGCTGCGCCCAGCTCGGCCTCAAGACCGCCTGTGTCGAGGGCCGCGAAACCCTCGGCGGCACCTGCCTGAACGTGGGCTGCATCCCCTCCAAGGCGCTGCTGCATGCCAGCCACCAGCTGCACGAGGCGGAAGAGAACTTCGCCAAGATGGGCCTCAAGGGCAAGGCGCCCTCGGTCGACTGGAAGCAGATGCTGTCCTACAAGGACGACGTCATCGGCCAGAACACCGGCGGCATCGAGTTCCTCTTCAAGAAGAACAAGATCGACTGGCTCAAGGGATGGGGCTCGATCCCCGAGGCTGGCAAGGTCAAGGTCGGTGACGAGGTTCACGAGGCCAAGAACATCATCATCGCCTCGGGCTCCGCGCCCGCTTCGGTGCCCGGCGCAGAGGTCGAGATCGATGAGAAGGTCGTGGTCACCTCCACCGGTGCGCTCGAACTGCCGAAGATCCCCAAGAAAATGGTGGTGATCGGCGCCGGCGTGATCGGCCTCGAGATGGGCTCGGTCTACAAGCGCCTCGGCTCCGAGGTCACCGTGATCGAGTTCCTCGACACCATCACGCCCACGATGGACACCGAGGTGCAGCGCAACTTCAAGAAGATGCTGACCAAGCAGGGCCTCGAGTTCACCCTCGGCGCGGCGGTGTCGAAGGTCGAGACCAAAGGCGGCAAGGCCAAGGTCACCTACAAGCTGCGCAAGGATGACAGCGAGCACAGCGTGGATGCGGACGTGGTGCTCGTCGCCACCGGTCGCAAGCCCTACACCGAGGGTCTGGGCCTCGACGCGCTCGGCATCGAGACCACCAAGGGCGGCCAGATCAAGACCGACAGCCACTGGGCGACCAGCGTCAAGGGTGTCTACGCCATCGGCGACGCCATCGAGGGCCCGATGCTGGCCCACAAGGCCGAGGACGAGGGCATGGCCTGCGCCGAGGTCATCGCCGGCAAGCATGGTCACGTGAACTACAACGTGATCCCGAGCGTGATCTACACCCACCCCGAGGTCGCCTCGGTCGGCGCCACCGAGCAGGAGCTCAAGGACGCCGGCAAGGCCTACAAGGTTGGCAAGTTCTCCTTCATGGGCAACGGCCGCGCCAAGGCCGTGTTCGCCGGCGACGGCTTCGTCAAGCTGCTGGCGGACAAGGAAACCGACCGCATCCTCGGCTGCCACATCATCGGCCCGGCGGCCGGCGACCTGATCCACGAGGTCTGTGTGGCGATGGAATATGGCGGCTCGGCCGAGGACCTGGCGCTGACCTGCCACGCCCACCCGACCTTCTCGGAAGCGGTGCGCGAGGCAGCGCTGGCCTGCGGCGACGGCGCCATCCACGCCTGATCCGACCCACCGGTCGAAACGGAAAGGCCCCCGCAGCGTTCTGCGGGGGCCTTTTTCCATGGCATCTCTGCGCAGCTGCCGGCTCAGCCGTCGCGCCCCGGGATGAAGACCTCGCTCGCGCCACCGCGCGACGGGCGCCGCGTGGCGCGCTCGGGGCCTCCGCCCTGCGGGTCGATCCCCACCACCAGCGCCGCATCATAGCGCGCCTGCTGCTCCCGGATCGCCGCGAAGGCGCCCTCGCCCGCCTGCTGCGCGATGCCGTCATTGCCGTTCATCGTATCGCGCTCTGCCGAGCGGTCGGTGTAGGGCGGCACCGCGAGGTAGAGATACTGGCTCAGCGCGTCGGGGAAGAAGATCTGGCTGGTGAGCACCGTGCTCTCGTCGAGAAACACCTTGTAGTGGATGTGGGTCGTGCGCCCGCGATACCAGCCGGGATAGATCGTGTCGAAACTGACCAGACCGTTCTCGTCAGAGATCTGGGTGCCGCGCAGGAAGGTTTCGCCGCTGGTGTCGTTGGTGCCGTCGCTGCCCTGCCTCGCGTAGCCCGAGTAGTTGCCCTGCGCATCGCAATGCCAAATATCGACCCGCGCCTCGGGCACCGGCCGGCAATCCGCCGTCACCACCTGCATCTGAAGCCGCAGCGGCACGCCCTCGCGATCCTCGGTGATGTCGGCGCGCAGCAGTCGTTCGTCGACGTAATACGGCCCCTCGGTGACCTCGGGCAGCACCATGCAGACATTCGGTGTCAGCAGCCCCGCCGCGCTGGCCTGTGCCCGCGCCTTGCTCGGGAACACCCCGACGCCGGTCGCCACGACCGGAGAGGCGGCGAATCCGGCCAGCATGGCACGGCGGGTGGGGCGAGGGGTATCGGCGGACATGGAAACTCCTGAATTATGAAACTCAGAAGTTCAACGTGGCTGCCCCCCGGTCCCGTTCCCCGGTTCCGAAAATAATATGTCTGCTCACCAAAGTGTGTTGCGCGCCCGCTCAGGGTACTCCCGCTCCCACGCGCCGGCCTCGATCTCGCCGCTGGTCATCTCGTCGAGGATCTCTCCAAGGCTTGGCGTCGCGGCGCTGTCGTCGCGGCCCCAGAGGCCGGAGCGCAGCAGCGCCTTCGGGCATTGCGCATAGACCTCGGCGATCTCGATCACCGCCACCGTGGCCGGCAGCATCGACTTGCGCCGGAAGCGCTCGCGCAGCGCCGCGTCATCGGTGAGCCACGCGGTGCCGTTGACGCGCACCACCACGTTGTCGCCGGGCACCATGAACATCAGCGAGATACGCCCGTCCGAGACGATGTTGCGCAGGCTGTCGAGCCGGTTGTTGCCGCGCCAGTCCGGCAGCGCCAATGTGCCGGGATCGAGCTCGAGCACCACCGGGCCGTCATCGCCACGCGGCGTGCCGTCGGTGCCATCGGGGCCGACGGTCGAGATCACGCAGAAGCGCGCGGCCTTGATCCAGCGCCGGTAGGCCGGGGTCAGCCGCTGCGCCACCTTGCGCAGCGCCGCGTCCGAGGGCGTACCGTAGAGCGCCTCGAGCTCGGCGCTGTCCTCAATCCTGCGCATGCGGCTCCGCCTCCTGGTGCAGCGCCTCGCTGGCGGTCTCGACCTCCTGCTCGAGCCGGGCGAGGAAGGCGTGCTTCGAGAGCCCCGGCTCGATCACCGGCAGGAACTCGACCACGGCAGTGCCGGGCTTGCGGTAGATGCCCTTGCGCGGCCAGAACAGGCCCACATTGGTGGCCGCCGGCACGCAGGGCTGGCCGGACTGCTGGTAGAGCAGCGCCGCGCCGACCTTGTAGGGCGCCTTGACGCCCGGGGCGACGCGGGTGCCCTGCGGGTAGATGATCAGCTGGCCGGGCTCGATGGCGCCGCGATCCACGTCCTTGAGCATCTGCGAGATCGCCGCACCACGCTTGCCGCGATTGACCGGCACGCAGCCGATGCGCATGGCATATTGGCCCAGCACCGGGGCCCAGAGCAGCTCGCGCTTCATGATGAACTTGCCCGCCGGGACGGCGCCGAAGATCAGGATGATGTCGAGGAAGCTCTGGTGCTTCGAGGCGATGATCACCTCGCCTTGCGGCGGCGTGCCACGGACCTCGGTCTTCAGGCCGACCATCCAGCCTGCACTCCAGCGCACCCAGCGGCACCAGGTGAGACAGGCGGCGCGTGCGCCCTTGCGCGACAGCATCGCCCACGGGAAGAACAAGATGCCGATCACCGCCATCCCGCCATAGATCGCCACCAGAAACACCAGCGAGCGCAGCCATTGCAGCGCGTATGCCATCAACTCAATCCTCCAAGAACGCGGCGCGCGGCCACCGCCGTCGCGGCAAAGGCCACCACTGCCGCGAGCAGCGGCACCAGCGCCGGAATGCCCCAGTGCCAGCCGCGGAAACTCAGGCCGGTCAGGAAACCGGCGGTTTCGCCGCCGCTGGGCAACAGGGCCACGGCGCCGACACCAAGCACCGTGCCAACCGCTGCGCCACTGAGCGCCCGCAGGGTGAAGCGGCGCACGAAGGCGCGCGCGATATAGGCGTCGGTTGCGCCCACGAGGCGCAGCACCGCGATGACCTGCGCATTGGCCGAGAGCGCCGCGTTGGCGGCCAGCGTCACCATGGCACCGACCGCCGCCGCGATGAGAAGCCCCGAGACCCAGCCCAACATCTTCAGCCGCGCCGCCGCCGCCACCAGAGGCTTGCGCCAGCGGGCGTGATCGTCCAGCACCGCGCCCGGCACCTCAGCCTGTAGCCGCAGGCGCAGCCCGGCAGCGTCATAGCCCTCCGAGGTTTCGGTCACCTCGATGAGCTGCGGCACGGGCAGATCCGAGACCGGCAGGTCGGGGCCGAACCACGGCGCGAGCAGCGCCTGCTGCTCGGCCTCGCTCAGCGCCCGCGCAGAGGCCACGCCCGGGGTCTGCTGCAACAGCCGCAGCGCCGCTTCGGTCTGCGTGGCCACCTGCCCCACCGGGGCCGAGATCCGCACCGTCGAGGCGCGCGCCAGCTCGTCGCCCCAGCTCGTGGCAAGGCGCCCCGCCGCCAGCGACAGCGCCAGCGCGAAGACCGCGAGAAAGGCCATGGCAGCGGAGACGAAGAGCGTCAGCCGCGCGGTGAAACCGGTTGGTGGCACCACGCGGTCGGCGGCCTTGTCGCCGCGTCCGAGCGCGCTGAGCGTGTGCAGCGACATCCTCACAGATCCACCCCCGCCGATTGCAGCCTGCGGTTGGCGATGCGCAGCACCCGCGCCTGCACCTGGCTCTTGGCGGCACGGATCAGCTGCAGGTCATGCGTCGCGATCAGCACGGTCACGCCCATCCGGTTGAGCTCGATCAGCAGACGCAGCAGGCGCTGCGACATCTCCCAGTCGACATTGCCGGTGGGCTCGTCCGCGAGCACCACCTCGGGCGACGAGATCACCGCACGGGCCAGCGCGGCGCGCTGACGCTCGCCGCCCGACAGCTCCGGCGGCAGCGCATTGGCGCGCGAGGACAGCCCGACCCAGCCCAAGAGCTCGCGCAGGTTCTGATCCTGCGCCGAGATCGGCTCTCCGGCGACGGTCAGCGGCAGGGCGACGTTCTCGGCGAGCGTGAGATGATCGAGGAACTGGCAATCCTGGTGCACCACGCCGATGCGGCGGCGGCTCAGGGCGACGGCATCGCGGTCCATCTCGCGCACATCGGTCCCGAAGAGCCGCGCCTGCCCTGCGGTCGGGCGCAGCGCGCCGTAGCAGAGCTTGAGCAGCGTCGTCTTGCCGGTGCCCGAGGGGCCGGTCAGGAAATGGAAGGAGCCGGGGGCAAGCTGCAGCGACAGCTCTGAGAGGAGCTCTCCGCCGCCATAGCTGTAGGCCACATTGTCGAGCTCGATCACGCTTGTTCCACCATCCCGAAATCAGGCCCTGTTGTGCATGAGCCGCGGCGCATATGCAATCCGCCGGGTTTTCGGAAAAGAGGCTTTCACGACTTGGGGCGGTAACTTATTGTGATCCAACAAGGACCAGCAGACCCTTGGAAGGATATGGGGACCAGATGCGGCTGATATGCCCGAATTGCGGCGCGCAATACGAAGTACCGACGAATGTCATTCCCGAAGGCGGGCGTGACGTTCAGTGCTCGAATTGCGGCCACACCTGGTTCCAGGCCCATCCCGACGATGATCCCGAGCTCGCGCAGGAGCTTGGCCTGCCCATCCCGGACGAGGACTGGCAGCCTGAACCGGAGGACGCGCCCGAGACCTCTGCGGAGCCCGAGGCAGACTTCGAGGACGCGTTCGAAGAAGCGCTCGACGCAACCGAAGAACAGCAGGCCGCCGTCGCGGATCCTTCCCCCGAACCCGAACCAGCTCCCGAACCGGAGGCGGCTCCCGCACCGCAGCCGCGTCCCCGGCCGCGCCGCGAACTCGACCCGTCCGTGGCCGAAGTTCTGCGCGAGGAGGCCGAACGCGAGGCCCGCCGTCGCGCCTCCGAAGCGGGCAGCCTCGAGACCCAGACCGAGCTGGGGCTGACCGAGCCCTCCGAGGACGACAGCGAACGTCGCAGCCGGGAGGCGCGCGAACGCATGGCGAGGATGCGTGGCGAGGAGGAGGACGAGTCAGAGTCCTTCAGCTTTGCCGAAACGCCTCCCACAGCGCCCGAGCCGGAGCCTCAGCCGGACCCCACGCCGCGCGCGGCCCCGGCGCCCGAGGGCACCGCCACCGCAGCAGCCAGCTCGCGCCGTGAATTGCTGCCGGACATCGAGGAAATCAACCAGACCCTGCGCGCCTCCTCGGAGCGCCGCAGCATGGAGACGCCTCAGGGCCGCGCCGCCGTCGAGGAAGAGGACGAGGCCGAGACCCGCGGCTTCAGTCGCGGCTTCCGACTGGTGATCGCGGTCGCGGTCGTTGCGGTGGCGCTCTACCTGCTCGCCCCGACCATCGCCGAGATGGTCCCGGGCTCGACCCCGATTCTGGATGCCTATGTCGGCCAGATCGACACCGCGAGGCTCTGGCTCGACGGACAGGTGGGTGCGCTGGTGCAGCAGTTCGGCGGCGAATAGACCCCACGAGAGAGCGTGGCGGGCCCGCTTCGCTGCCCGAGCCCTCGCGCCAGTTGAACGCTGAGCTGACGGCCGAGCGCGGCGCGCCGACTGCGTGTTTCGTTTTAATACAGTTTGTCCGAGGAGGCCCACCCGGAGGGGGCCTCCCAGAGGCGTGTGCCGTCAGCCGCGGCCCTTCCACGGCACCAGAGCCTTCTCGGCAAACCGCATCAGGATGTCGATGCCGAACCCGATCACGCCGATCAGGATGATCCCCATGATCACGATGTCGGTGAGCTGGAACTTCGACGCCACCATGATCATCATGCCCGCGCCCTTCTCGGCGGCGACCAGTTCTGCGGCCACCACGGTGCCCCAGCACACGCCCATCGCCACCCGCGCGCCGGTGAAGATCTCGGGCAGCGAGTTGGGCACGATCACGTGGCGCATGATCTGCGCCTTGGACGCGCCCAGAGAGTAGGCCGCGTGCACCTTGGAGATCTTCACCCCCGACACACCCGAGCGCGCCGCGATCGCCATGATCCAGAGCGCCGCGAGGAAAAGCAGGATGATCTTGCCGGTCTCGCCGATGCCGGCCCAGATGATCACCAGCGGGATCAGCGCCAGCGGCGGCACCGGGCGCATGAACTCGACGATCGGGTCGAACCAGCCGCGGAACCAGTCGCTGAGACCCATCGCGTAGCCCAGCGGGATGCCGATCAGCGCCCCGAAGAAGAAGCCCGCGATGACCCGGAACAGCGACCAGCCGAGATGCTCCCACAGCGTGCTGTCGCGGTAGCCGTCCTGCGCAATCTCCTTGAGCCGTGCGAGCACCGCCTCGGGCGGCGGCAGCCAGATCGGTTCCATTTGCCATCCCTTGCGCGGCTCGAAATTCAGCGTGCCCTTGGGCGACATGCCGACCCGGCCGAACTCGGTGATGACCTCGCCGCCCGGCGCGATCGGCTCGCCGTTGACCGCCACGACCGTGTGGCCCTCGTCGCGGCCATACCTGTCGTTGCGGTCGACCCGGATCAGCCCCGAGCGCCATGCGCCGACACTGTCGGAATCGTCCTTGGCCCAGCCCGCGCCGGGATCGATCTCGGGCGCCTCGACATCCTCGCCGACCGGGAAGACCCGCACCGTCACCGTGGCGTCGTCGGGTGCCACGCCCTCGGCCTCGGCGGTGTAGGTGAAGGTGGCGTCGCCCACGAAAGGCCCCGGCGCGTGCAGGAAACCCGGCACCCAGGAGGAGCCGGTGAAGGCGCCCCAGAGCAGGAAGATCGTCAGCACCGAGATCACGCTGGCGATCCGGTTCGGGCGCACCGCGCTCTCGTCGCCGAAGGTAACGGTCTTGCGGGCGGTGAAATCGCGCGTGGTCTTGTGCACCAGGAGCTTCACAAGGAAGAACGAGGCCACGAAGATCGCGACATAGATCAGCAGGACGATCATTGCGTCTCCTCCGTGCGGCCCATGATTTCCTCTTCCATGTCCCAGATCATCCCGAGGATCTCCTCGCGGGTCTTGTTGAACTCCGGGTGTTTCTTGACCGTGCGCAGGTCTTCCCCGACGCCAAGATCGGCGAAGGGCAGACGGTATTCCTTGTGGATGCGGCCCGGGCGCGGCGCCATCACCAGCAGCCGCTCGCCCAGAAGCAGCGCCTCCTCGACCGAGTGGGTGATCAGGATGATGGTCTTGCCTGTCTCCTTCCAGAGCTTCAGCACGAGAGACTGCATCTTCTCGCGGGTCAGCGCGTCAAGCGCGCCCAGCGGCTCGTCCATCAGGATCACGTCGGGATCGTTGGCCAGACAGCGGGCCAGCGCCACGCGCTGCTGCATGCCGCCCGAGAGCTCGTAGACCGCCTTTTCCTTGAAATCCCTGAGACCCACGACCTCGAGCAGGTGATCGACGGTGCCGGCCCAATCCCGCTCGCGTTTGCCGGCCATGCGCGGACCGAAGGCGACGTTCTCGCGCACGTTCATCCACTCGAAGAGTGCGCCCTGCTGGAACACCATGCCCCGCTCGGCGGCGGGGCCGGTGACGGTGTGCCCGTTGAGCCGGATCTGGCCCTCGGTGGGGGCAAGAAAGCCCGCAACGATGTTGAGAAGCGTGGTCTTGCCACAGCCCGAGGGTCCGAGCACGGAGAGAAGCTCGCCCTCGGCCAGATGCAGCGACACGTCCTTCAGCGCCTGCACCGAACTGCCGTTGGGCAGATCGAAGCGCATGGACAGGTTTTCGATTTCTAATCCGCTCATGGCCCCCGCCTGCCGGTGCGTTGCCGGCGCAGGAGCCTTGAACCGACCCCTGTCAAATTCGTCAAAGAGTGCCGGGCGCGGAGCAGGATCGCCCCGCGCCCGCGCGTTATTACATCTCCGAGGCCGCCTCGAGCGGGCCGGTGTTCACCGCGTCGGCATAGCTGTCGAGCGCTCCGTCGATGGAGCCTGCCTCGACGAACACGTCGGCCACGCCCTTCATGAACTCCTGTGCACCGCCGGCGAGCCACTTCTCGGTGAGCTGCTCCTCGACGCTCGGGAACACGAAGGTGGCCAGCGTCTCGGCGGTCGCCTCTTCATCCATGCCGGCATCCTTGGCGATCACCGGCAGCATCATCTCGTGGTTGGCCTCGTCAGCCCACATGGCGTTGGCCTCAGCGGTCACCGCGAGGAACTCGGCCACGATGTCCGAGTTCTCGGCCACCCAGCCTGCCGGGCCGGAGGTCACGTCGAAGACCAGAATGCCCAGCTCTTCCTTCTCGGCGCCGGTCAGCAGCACGTTGCCATGCTCTTTCATGCGGCGCAGCGAGCCGCCCCAGCCGCAGGCCATGTCGACCGAGCCCTGGGCGATCGCCGCGGCACCATCCGGCGGCGCCATGTCGACGATCTCCATGGTCGAGATGTCGACGCCGAAGTGATCCATCTGCTTGAGAAAGCCGTAATGCGCCGCGGTGCCCAGCGGCACGGCGACCTTCTTGCCCTCGAGCTCGCCGGCGGAATCCTTGTCGATTTCCAGCGCTTCGGCCACGACGCAGTTGTCGTTGTCAGCATAGCTCACCGCGACGTCGAGGATCTGCAGATCCTGCCCGGCGGAGGCGGCGACCACGAAAGGCGGCACGCCCTGGCTCACCGAAAGATGCACGTCGCCCGAGGCCATCGCGGCACTCATCGCGGTGCCGGTGTCGAAGCTCACCCAGTTGATCTCGAGGCCCATCGCCTCTTCGTACATGCCTTCGGCCTTGGCGTATTCGAACGGCATCGGCCACTCGAGGAAATAGCCCACGGTCAGATCCTGCGCGCTGGCGGCGCCGGTCATCAGCGCGGCCGCGGCAGCACCCGTCATCAGGCCCTTGATCGTCTTCATCATGACTCTCCCTGTCATCCGACCCCTGCTCATCCGGCGGGGCCTTTGTCTGCGGCGCGGGCGTCAGGGCCGCGCGCTCGAGCCAATCCGAGCCGAAATTGAGCGGGCAATCAATGGTTTTCCCGGGAACTGCGCCCGTTTTCCGTGCAGATGCACAAGCCGCAGGCCCTCGTTCCTGATGCCGGTTTTCTCCGCAGCGGCGCCGGCGCAACTCTGCGCGGGCGGCCGATTGGGTTGCCAGTCCGGAATATGTGTGTGCTAACATTCGCGCCAGACGGCCCCGGGGCCGGAATCACGCTTCCCAGGAGACAGGACCAATGGACGGCACGCTCACGCAGAACGATCTCAGCCACGTTGTCGAGGCCGACAAGCGCCACGTCTGGCATCATCTGACGCAGCACAAGCCGTTCGAGACCACAGACCCGCGCATCATCGTCGAGGGCAAGGGCCTGCGGGTCTGGGACCAGCACGGACGCGAGCATATCGACGCCGTCTCGGGCGCGGTCTGGACCGTGAACGTGGGCTACGGGCGCAAGTCCATCGTCGACGCGATCTCCGAGCAGCTGATGAAGCTGAACTACTTCGCCGGCGCCGCGGGCTCGGTGCCGGGCGCGCTGTTTGCCGAGAAGCTGATCTCGAAGATGCCGGGCATGAGCCGGGTCTACTATACCAACTCGGGCTCGGAGGCGAACGAGAAGGCCTTCAAGATGGTCCGCCAGATCGCGCACAAGCGCTATGGCGGCAAGAAGAACAAGATCCTCTACCGTGAGCGCGACTACCACGGCTCGACCATCGGCGCGATGTCGGCCGGTGGTCAGGTCGAGCGCAACATGCAGTACGGCCCGTTCGCGCCGGGCTTCGTGTCGGTGCCGCATTGCCTCGAGTACCGCGCCCAGTGGGACCTGTCGGGCGAGGCCTATGGCCAGCGCGCCGCCGACGCCATCGAGGAAGTCATCCTGCGCGAGGGCCCCGACACCGTGGGCGCGCTCTGCCTCGAGCCGGTGACCGCCGGCGGCGGCGTCATCGTGCCGCCCCCGGGCTACTGGGAGCGGGTGCAGGAGATCTGCCGCAAGTACGACATCCTGCTGCATATCGACGAGGTCGTCTGCGGCGTGGGCCGGACCGGCACCCATTGGTTCGGCTATCAGCATTATGGCATCGAGCCCGATTTCGTCACCATGGCGAAGGGCGTCGCCTCGGGCTACGCCGCCATTGCGTGCTGCGTCACCTCCGAACGCGTCTTCGACATGTTCAAGGACGACGACAGCGATCCGATGAACTACTTCCGCGACATCTCGACCTTCGGCGGCTGCACCGCCGGCCCGGCGGCGGCGCTCGAGAACATGCGCATCATCGAAGACGAGAACCTGCTCGAGAACACCACCAAGATGGGCGACTACATGCTCGAAAAGCTGGCCGCGCTCGGCGACAAGCACGCGGTGTTGGGCGAGGCCCGCGGCAAGGGCCTGTTCCTCGGGCTTGAGCTGGTCAGCGACCGCACCACCAAGGAACCGGTTTCGGAGAAGCATATCGGTGCCGTGGTCGGGGCCTGTGCCGCCGACGGGGTCATCATCGGCGCCACCAACCGCTCGAACCCGGGGCTGAACAACGTGCTGTGCTTCGCGCCGCCGCTGATCGCCACGGCAGACGACATCGACCAGATCGTCGATGCGGTGGACCGCAGCCTGACCAAGGTCTTCTCCTGAACGATGACTGACGGCCCCCTGAACGATCTTGGGCAACCCGTCGGCCAGCCGGTCGACGGGAGCTTTCCCCGTCCGCGCCCGGAGCGCAGCGTCAACGAGGGTCGCTACGTGCGGCTCGAGCCGTTGACCGTGGCCCATGCGCCCGGTCTCTTCGAGGCCTTCGCCGAGGACAGCACGGGCCGTGGCTGGACCTACCTGCCGCGCGGCCCCTTCTCCGATCTGGCGGATGCGACCGACTGGGCCACCGGCGCCGAGGCCAGCGAAGACCCGCTCTATTTCGCCATCTGCACGCCTGATGGCCAGCCTGTCGGGTTCTGCTCCTACCTGCGTATCGATCCGGCCAATGGCGCGATCGAGGTCGGTTTCATCCACATGTCGCCGCGCCTGCAGAAGACCGCCGGCGCCACCGAGGCGATGTATCTGATGATGGCGCGCGCCTTCGACACGCTGGGCTACCGCCGCTACGAGTGGAAATGCGACGCGCTCAACATGCCATCGCGCCGCGCCGCCCAGCGCCTCGGTTTCCAGTACGAGGGCACCTTCCGGCAGGCCACGATCGTCAAGGGCCGCAACCGCGACACCGCGTGGTTCTCGGTGCTGGACCGGGAATGGCCGGCGCTGAAGACCCGCTTCGAACACTGGCTGGCGCCCGAGAACTTCGACGAGGACGGTCGCCAGATCGCCAGGCTCGGCGCTGTCGCCTGAGGCGACGCCCTAACCTTCCTTGCCCGCGCTGCGCAGACGATCCCTCAGATCGTGAAGCTCGTCGCGCAGGCGGGTGAGATCCTCAAGCGGAAGCCCGACGCGCTCGATCAGGCACTCGGGAATCCGCGCCGCCTGCTCCTGCAGCGCGCGGCCCTTGGCCGTCACCCGGATCAACACACGCCGCTCGTCCTTGCTGTCGCGCTTGCGCCTGACCAGCCCCTGCCCCTCGAGCCGTTTCAGCATCGGCGTCAGCGTGTTCGATTCGAGCCGCAGGTCGCGCCCAAGCGCGCCCACGGTGCGCCCGTCCTCGGCCCAGAGCGCCGTCATCAGCAGATATTGCGGATAGGTCAGCCCAAGACCATCGAGCAGCTCTGCATAGGCCTGCTGCATCGCATGCTGCGCCGAGTAGAGCGCGAAACAGATCATGTCGGGTGGGATGAGTTGCATCAGTTTTTGTTAAAACCCGCATGCCGGGATCGCAAGGCAGTTGAGTGTCGTTCGCTCCGTCTTTTTGCCCTCCATCGCGGCGCAAGTGCGGCGGCACCAGAACCGGACCAAACCTCAACCCTGCGCCCAATGCGGCTGCGTGCCAGCCTGGAGACAGGAAATAACCATCTGTAAACAAACAAAAAGGACCGCCGAAGGGCGGTCCTTTCAAGGTCATGTCGTCCGGGGCTGGATCAGCCGTTGACGCTGTCCTTCAGAGCCTTCGCGATGGTCATCTTGACCTGCTTGTCGGCTTCTTTCTTGAACTGTTCGCCGGTGGCGGGGTTGCGCACCATGCGCTCCGGGCGCTCGCGGCAATAGATCTTGCCCACGCCCGGAAGGGTCACCGCGCCGCCTTCGGCGACTTCCTTGGTGATGATCCCGGTGATCGCATCCAGCGCGGTGGAGGCGGTCTTCTTGTCTGCGCCCATCTCCTCGGCCAGAGCGGCCACCAGCTGGGTCTTGGTCATCGGTTTCGCCATTTCATGGTCTCCTTGAACTGCCCGAACGATTGGGCCTCGATACGGGAAAGTAACATCATATGGAGTTCAAACACAACGATTAGGGGCTATTTGCAAGGGAAAACTGCGCATATAGCGGCGTATCGGCGGCGTTGCACCCATGTCAGAGGAAAGCTGTTTCCTCAAAGCTACGCAGCTTGCGGGAGTGCAGGCGCTCGAGCGGCATCCCGCGCAGCCGTTCCATGGCTCGTATCCCGATCATCAGGTGGCGCGCAACCTGGGTCTTGTAGAAATCGCTCGCCATGCCGGGCAGTTTCAACTCGCCATGCAGCGGCTTGTCGCTGACGCAGAGCAACGTTCCGTAGGGCACGCGGAAGCGGAATCCATTGGCGGCGATGGTCGCGCTTTCCATGTCGAGAGCCACGGCCCGCGACTGGCTCAGGCGCTGCACCGGGCCGGACTGGTCACGCAACTCCCAGTTGCGGTTGTCGACCGAGGCCACGGTGCCGGTGCGCATGATCCGCTTGAGGTCGTAGCCGTCGAGCTGTGTTTCCTCGGCCACCGCCTGTTCAAGCGCCACCTGGATCTCGGCCAGGGCCGGGATCGGCACCCAGACCGGCAGGTCGTCGTCGAGCACCTTGTCCTCACGCAGGTAGGCGTGGGCGAGCACGAAATCGCCAAGGCTCTGCGAAGAGCGCAGTCCGGCGCAGTGGCCAACCATGAGCCAGGCATGCGGGCGCAGCACGGCGATGTGGTCGGTGGCGGTCTTGGCGTTCGAGGGCCCCACCCCGATATTGACCAGCGTGATGCCCGAGCCGTCCTTGCGCTTGAGGTGGTAGGTCGGCATCTGAGGCATCTTGAGGCTCGGCGGGATGGCCGTCTCGGGGTCTGTGATCTCGACATTGCCGGTCGAGACGAAGCTGGTGTAGCCACTCTCGGGGTCGGCGAGCTGCTGGCGCGCATAGGCCTCGAACTCGCTGACATAGAACTGGTAGTTGGTGAACAGCACGTGGTTCTGGAAATGCTGGGGATCGGTGGCGGTGTAATGCGCCAGCCGCGCCAGCGAGTAGTCGATACGCTGCGCGGTAAACGGCGCCAGCGGCCCGGCGCCGTCCTCGGCCAGCTTTGCCACGCCGTTGACGATGTCGTCATTGGTCGAGCTGAGATCGGGCACGTCGAACACGTCGCGCAGGATGAAGCGCCCGGCGCCCTCCTGCGGCACGGCAAGGTCCGGATAGTTGGCGACGGCGAAATGCACCGGCATCGGGGTCGAGGAAAGACCGACCTGCACCGCCACCTGATGGTTCTCAAGCAGCAGCCCGATCTGTTGCTCGAGGTAGTGCCGGAAGAGATCAGGCCGGGTGATGCTGGCGGCGTGGGTGCCGGGAGCCGCGACATGGCCGAAGCTCAGGCGGCTGTCGACCTTGGCATGGGTGCCGGTGGTGATCCGCACCTCGGGATAGAAGGCGCGCAGCCGCACGCCGGGATGGCCGCTGGCCATGGCGTCGAGGAAGCGGTCATGCAGGAAGGTGACCGACAGCTCGTAGAGCGCACAGAGCCGGTCGACGGCGGCCTTCGCCTCGGTAAAGAGCGCGGCCTCGGGGGCCTCGGGAGACACGATCTCCAGCGGTGCGTGGTTGTCCTGCATGCCTGCCTCGTCACATTATTTGCGAGGCAGGGTGACACCAAGGCGCGGGGCGTTCAAGCGCTGGTGTGACCGTTAACGTCGCGGAGGGTTGCGGGGCGCGTGCAGCGGATGGCGCACCAGCCTTTCCCGCCTCGGCGAGACCGCATCGTTCGGGACGCCGCCACGCCGTCTACGGCCCGCGGGGTGGCGAGCCGACCTCCGAACCTCTCGATTTATCGTACCCAGATCCGAGGGACTTCGACACGCCGCGCTTACGGCACCAAATCGCCAGCCCGTCCGGGCGGGCCGGCGATTGCGCGGCGGCCTTCGGCCTTGTTTCCGCGCGGTCGGGCCACAAGCCGTAGCTCAGGGGAAAGCCGTCGTGCCCCCAAAAAACAAAACACCCCGCGGCCTCAGCCCCGGGGTGCCCTGTCTCATCGAAGCGATGCCAGCCTTAGCTGCGCACCAGCGTTTCGTAGGTCTCGGCGATATCCAGCGTCAGCGCGCCGACCTCGAAGCTGTAATCGCCGATCTGCCCCACCGGGGTGACCTCGGCGGCGGTGCCGGTGAGCCAGCACTGCTCAAAGCTTTCGAGCTCCTCGGGCATGATGTGGCGCTCGTGCACCGTGATGCCCTTCTCCTTCAGCAGCCGGATCACCGTCTGCCGGGTCAGGCCGTTGAGGAAGCAGTCTGCCAGCGGGGTGTGCACCTCACCATCCTTCACGAAGAAGATGTTGGCGCCGGTCGCCTCGGCGACGTAGCCGCGATAGTCCATGAACAGCGCATCCGAGCAGCCCTTCGCCTCGGCAGCGTGCTTGGACATGGTGCAGATCATGTAGAGGCCGGCGGCCTTGGCGTGCACCGGGATGGTCTCCGGCGAGGGCCGCTTCCACTTGGCGATGTCGAGCTTGGCGCCCTTGGTCTTGGCGTCACCATAGTAGTTGCCCCACTCCCATGCGGCCACGGCAAGCTGCACCGGGTTGCGCGACGAGGCGACACCCATGTCCGGGCCGGCACCACGCCATGCCACTGCACGCACGTAGGCGTTGGTGAAGCCGTTGACCTTGAGCACCTCGTCCTTGATCGCGTCGATCTCGTCGGCGGTGTAGGGGATCTCGAAATCGAGCGACTGCGCCGAGGCGATCAGGCGCTCGGAATGCGCGTGGCCAAGGAAGATCTTGCCGTTATAGGCCCGCTCGCCCTCGAAGACCGAGCTCGCGTAGTGCAGCGCGTGGGTCAGTACGTGCACCTTCGCATCCCGCCACTCCACCAGCTGCCCATCGAGCCAGATCTTTCCGTCGCGGTCGTCATACGCACCTTCCATAGCGAGTCTCCTTCTCGGCGCCTTTTCATTTGTTGCGCAACTTACGTCCGATCCGGACACATAATTGCGGAAAAACTGCGACTCGCTACCAGTTTGCTATTGGAATGTCAACAAGGCTGACTTAAAGTGCCGCAAAAGACGGAAGACGGAGGGGGCAGCAATGGCGGACGGTCCGGGCAGTCAGGGGCATGGCGGCGAGCTGCTGCTCTATCTCACCGACGAACAGCTGCGGCAGGGCATCGAGGCGATGTTCTTTGCGTATCGGGCCTTTACCGCCGATCCCGACCGCATCCTGCAGGGCCTGCATTACGGTCGCGCGCATCACCGCGCCATCCACTTCATCAACATCGCGCCCGGCACCACGGTCAACAATCTGCTGTCGATCCTCGGGGTCACCAAGCAATCGCTCAACCGCGTGCTGCGCACCCTGATCGAGGACGGGCTGGTCGAGAGCAAGGTCGGTCGCGCCGACAAGCGCGAGCGTCACCTGCACCTGACCGAGGCCGGCGCCGCGCTCGAGCACCAGCTTTCCGAGGCGCAGCGGGCGCGGATGCGCGCTGCCTACCGGCAGGCCGGGCCCGAGGCCGTGGCCGGGTTCCGCCGGGTGCTCGAGGCGATGATGGATCCCGAGATGCGCCGCCACTACTCCGGCCTGCGCGAGGCCCGCGGATGAGCGATCCCGACGCCCACATCCTGATCGTCGACGACGACGAGCGCATCCGCGGCCTGCTGCAGAAGTTCTTGATGCGCAACGGCTTCCTCGTCAGCGCCGCGCGTGATGCCGCCCATGCGCGCCGCCTGCTCACCGGGCTCGAGTTCGACATGATCGTGCTCGACGTGATGATGCCCGGCGAGGACGGCATCTCGCTCACCGCGGCGATCCGCGAGACCTCGAGCACGCCGATCATGCTGCTCACCGCCCGTGGCGAGACCGAGGACCGCATCAAGGGGCTGGAAGCCGGCGCCGACGACTACCTCGCCAAGCCCTTCGAGCCGAAGGAGCTCCTGCTGCGTATCAACGCCATCCTGCGGCGGATGCCCGAGACCCCCTCGGAGGAGACCGTGCCCAAGCTCATCGGCCTCGGCCCCATTCGCTACGACATCGAGCGGGGCGAGATGTGGAAGGGCGAGGAGCTGGTGCGCCTCACCGCCACCGAAAGCCAGCTGATGCGGATCTTCTCGGGCCGCCCCGGCGAGGCGCTGAGCCGGGCGCAGCTGGTCGAGGAACTCGGCCGCGACAAGGGCCAGGCGCAGGAGCGCGCGGTCGACGTGCAGATCACCCGACTGCGCCGCAAGATCGAAACCGACCCCAAGCAGCCGCGCTATCTTCAGACCGTGCGCGGGGCCGGCTACATGCTGGCGCCCGACTGACCGTCGGCCACCGCTGAAATTCGCACCTTGTCCCTGCCGGCCAATCGCGGTCTGGTGGCCCCGACCGATGAGGGAGGATCCGTCATGACCACGGCACTGATCACCCATGCCGACTGCCTCGAGCATGTCACCCCCGAGGGCCACCCCGAGCAGGTGGCGCGGCTCGAGCACGTGCTGCACGCGCTGGCCCCGCTTGACCTGCTGCGCCTGAGCGCCCCGCCGGCGAGCGACGAGGATCTCGCGCGGGTGCATCCGGCAGCCTACATCGCACGCATTGCGGGCGCCGAACCCACCGAGGGCGTGATCGCGCTCGACGGCGACACCTGGATGTCGCCGGGCTCGATGATGGCGGCGCGCCGTGGCGCCGGGGCCGCGATGCGCGCCGTCGATGCGGTGATGTCGCGTGAGGCCCGCAACGTTTTCTGCGCCACCCGCCCGCCGGGCCACCATGCCGAGCGCGAAACCCCGATGGGCTTCTGCCTGTTCGGCAACGCCGCGCTGGCGGCGAAACACGCGCTCGATCACCACGGGCTCGAGCGCGTCGCGGTGGTGGATTTCGACGTGCATCACGGCAACGGCACCCAGGACCTGCTGTGGGACGAGCCGCGCGCACTGTTCATCTCGTCGCAGCAATATCCGCTATGGCCCGGCACCGGTGCGGCGACCGAGCGCGGCGGTCACGACAACGTGCTGAACCTGCCGCTCGCCCCCGGCAGCGGCGGCACCGAAATGTATCGCGCCTATACCGAGCAGGCCCTGCCCCGGCTGCGCGAATTCCGCCCCGACCTGATCGTGATCTCTGCCGGGTTCGACGCCCATCACGAAGACCCGCTGGCACAGCTGAACTGGAAGGATCAAGATTTCGCCTGGCTCACCCGCGAGCTCTGCCGCATCGCCGCCGATCAATGCGAGGGGCGGGTGGTCTCGGTGCTGGAAGGCGGCTATGATCTCGCCGCGCTGGCCGGCTCGGCCCGCGCCCATGTGGAAGAACTGATCGAGGCAGGAAAATGAGCGACACGCCCGTCGAGGAGATGACATTCGAACAGGCCATGGCCGAGCTCGAGCAGGTGGTGGGCCAGCTGGAACGCGGCGAAGTGCCGCTGGAGCAGTCGATCGCGCTCTACGAACGCGGTGCCAAGCTCAAGGCGCGCTGCGAGACCAAGCTCAAGGAGGCCGAGGAGAAGGTCGCCCAGATCACCCTCGACGCCGAGGGCCAGCCCGCCGGGCTGAAGGCCGCCGAAGGCCTCTGACCCCCGATGTTCCGCGACAGCCTGGAGGCCGGCGCCCGCGCCGTCGCCGCCCATTTCGATCATGTCCTGAGCGATGCCGCCGACCTGCCGGTGCTGCACGCGATGCGCTATGCCACCACCGGTGGCAAGGGGCTGCGCGGCTGGCTGGTGCTGGAGGGCGCGCGGCTGCACGACGTGGCGCCCGAGCGCGCGCTCTGGCCGGCCTGCGCCATCGAGGCGATCCACGCCTACAGCCTGGTGCATGACGACCTGCCCTGCATGGACGATGACGATCTGCGTCGCGGCCTGCCCACGGTGCACCGCAAGTGGGACGAGGCCACCGCCGTGCTTGCGGGCGACGCCTTGCAGGCGCTGGGCTTCGAGATGGTCGCGAACCCGCTCTGCCACCCCGATCCATTGGTTCGCGCCGACCTGACCCTGAGCCTCGCGCGCGCCGCCGGCGCGCGCGGCATGGTGCTGGGACAGGCGCTCGACATGGCGGCCGAGCGCGCCGACGCCCCGCTCGATCTGCAGCAGATCACCGCGCTTCAGGCCGGCAAGACCGGCGCGCTCATCGCGTGGTCCGCCGAGGCCGGCGCGCGGTTGGCGCGGGCCGATCTCGCGCCGCTCACCGCCTATGCCGAGCGCCTCGGACTGGCCTTCCAGATCGCCGATGACATCCTCGATGTCGAGGGCGACGCCGAAACCGTCGGCAAGGCGGTGGGCAAGGATGCCGGGCGCGGCAAGGCCACCTTCGTGTCGCTGATCGGGCTCGAGGGCGCCAAGGCGCGCGCCACGTCACTTGTGACCGAGGCCTGCGACGCGCTATCTCCCTATGGTCACCGGGCCGATGCCTTGCGGGAAGCCGCCCGGTTCGTTATCTCCCGCCGGAACTGAGTGTCGAGGGACAGCATGCCTGACAGCCCCCAAACGCCGCTTCTCGACCGGGTGAGCTCGCCCGCCGATCTCAAGCGCTTCTCCGATGCCGAGCTTGAGCAGGTCGCCCACGAGTTGCGCGATGAGACCATCGCCGCGGTCTCCGAGACCGGCGGCCATCTCGGCGCGGGCCTCGGCGTGATCGAGCTCACCGTGGCGCTGCACGCGGTGTTCGACACGCCGCGCGACAAGGTGATCTGGGACGTCTCGCACCAGGCCTACCCGCACAAGATCCTGACCGGACGCCGCGACCGCATCCGCACCCTGCGCAAAAAGGGCGGGCTCTCGGGCTTCACCAAGCGCTCCGAGTCGCCCTACGATCCTTTCGGCGCCGGCCACAGCTCGACCTCGATCTCCGCCGCGCTGGGCTTTGCCGTGGCGCGCGATCTCGGCGGCGTGTGTGACACCGGCGCGGGCGACGCCATCGCGGTGATCGGCGACGGCGCGATGAGCGCGGGCATGGCCTATGAGGCAATGAACAATGCCGGCCACCTCGGCAAGCGGCTGATCGTGATCCTCAATGACAACGAGATGTCCATCGCGCCGCCCACCGGGGCGATGTCGTCCTACCTGTCGCGGCTCTATGCCGAGGAACCGTTCCAGGACCTTAAGGCCGCCGCCAAGGGCGCGGTCTCGCTGCTGCCGCCGCCATTCCGCGAGGGCGCCAAGCGCGCCAAGGAGATGCTCAAGGGCATGACCGTGGGCGGCACGCTGTTCGAAGAGCTGGGCTTCGACTATCTTGGCCCGCTCGACGGCCACGACCTGCACCAGCTGCTTCCGGTGCTGCGCATGGTGCGCGCCCGCGCGAACAAGCCGATCCTGCTGCACGTGCTGACCAAGAAGGGCAAGGGCTACGGCCCGGCTGAGGAGTCCGCCGACCGCGGCCACGCCCGAGCGAAGTTCGACGTCGCCACCGGCGAGCAGAAGAAGGCGCCCTCCAACGCGCCGGCCTATACCAAGGTCTTCGCCAAGGAGCTGACCCGGCTGGCCGCCGAGGACAGCCGCATCTGCGCGGTGACCGCCGCCATGCCCGACGGCACCGGGCTCGACCTGATGGCCGAGCGCTACCCCTCGCGGGTCTTCGACGTGGGCATCGCCGAGCAGCACGGCGTGACCTTCGCCGCCGGTCTCGCGGCGGGCGGGATGAAGCCGTTCTGCGCCATGTACTCGACATTCCTGCAGCGCGGCTACGATCAGGTGGTGCATGACGTGGCGATCCAGCGCCTGCCGGTGCGCTTCGCCATCGACCGCGCCGGGCTCGTTGGTGCGGACGGCGCCACCCATGCCGGCGCCTACGACATCGCCTTCATGGCCAACCTGCCGGGCATGGTGGTGATGGCCGCCGCCGACGAGGCCGAACTCAAGCACATGGTGGCCACCGCCGCCGCGCATGACGAGGGCCCCATCGCCTTCCGCTACCCGCGCGGCGAGGGCGAGGGCGTCGAGATGCCGGAAGCTGGCGAGATCCTCGAGATCGGCCGCGGCCGCATCGTCTTGGAGGGCAAACGCGTGGCACTCCTGAGCTTCGGCACCCGGCTCGGCGAGGTCCGCAAGGCTTGCGAGAAGCTCTCGGCCCGGGGCATCACGCCCACCGTCGCCGATGCCCGCTTCGCCAAGCCGCTGGACCGCGACCTGATCCTGCGGCTCGCGGCGGAGCACGAGGCGCTGATCACCATCGAGGAAGGCTCGGTCGGCGGCTTCGGCAGCCACGTGGCGCAGCTGCTCTCCGACGAGGGCGTGTTCGACCACGGGCTGAAGTTCCGCTCCATGGTGCTGCCCGACACGTTCATCGACCATGCCAGCCCCGACGACATGTACGAGAGCGCCGGCCTCGACGCGCGCCATATTGAGGAGAAGGTCCTCACCACCCTCGGCGTCGACCTCCTGAGCCGCAAGGCCTGACGCAAGACCCATCCGGCGCAACAGCGCTCGCGCCCGGCCTCGGCACAGGTGTCAGCGTAGGACGCCTCCGGCGGGAGTATTTTTGACGAAGAGAAGCCAGGGGCACAGCGCTCCTGGCTTCTCTGGTTCTAAAATACCTCGGGGGTGAATTGCCGCACAGCGCCAAGAGGGGGCAGCGCCCCCTGCCTTCGCGCGCGAGAGCCACCAGACAGGCGCGGGTCAGACGCGGGGCACCATCATCCCGCCAGCGCCGCGGGCACGATGAGCCGCGTCCCCGGCACCGCAAGCACGGCGATCTCACGAATATGCTCGCGGCGAAAGGCGAGGCAGCCCTCGGTCGGGTAGCCCGGACGCCGCCACTGGTGCAGGAAGATCGCCGAGCCGCGCCCCGCCTGCGCATCGGGCCAGTTCCAGTCCGTGGTCAGCACGATGTCGTAGAGCGGATCGGCCCGCCGCATGCGTTCGTGGCTGAGCCGGTAGGGCGCCCGCACCAGCGTGTTGTAGGCGGCATCGCCCGACGCATCAGACCACAGATCGCCCGGCAGGATCGGCCGCGACCACGGCGCCGGCGCCGCCACACGGTCCGGCCGATGAAAGCACAGGGCGATGCGGTGGTCCCCCACCGGCGTCGCGCCATCCCCCTCGCGCTTGTCGGCGCGGATCCCCCCCTTGCCAACCGAGCAGGGCCAGAGCCGCCCCGCAAAGCGCAGCCCCATCGGCGTGAGAACCATCTCCATGCGATCCCTCCTCCGGGCCTAGAGCAGGTGGCCCGACTTGGCCGCCTTCGTGGCGAGGTAATGGGCGTTGAACCCGGTCTTGCCGACCTTCAGCGGCACCCGCTCCGCGACAGCGATGCCGCTGCGCTCCATCATCGCCAGCTTGTTGGGGTTGTTGGTCAGCAGACGCACCGAGCCGAAGCCCATCCGGCGCAGGATCTCTGCGCCGAGGCGGAAATCGCGCTCGTCATCCTCGAAGCCCAGACGGTGATTGGCCTGCACCGTATCAAAGCCCTGATCCTGCAGCGCGTAGGCGCGCATCTTGTTGGCGAGCCCGATGCCGCGGCCCTCCTGATTGAGGTAGAGCAGCACCCCGTGCCCCTCCTCGCCCATCTTCGAGAGCGCCGCGTGCAGCTGCGGGCCACAATCGCATTTCAGCGAGCCCAGCACGTCGCCGGTGAAACAGGCCGAGTGCAGCCGCGCCAGGACCGGCGCGTCGCGGTCGGGGCGACCGACCTCGATGGCGTAATGCTCCTCCGAGCCGTCCTGCGGGCGGTAGATATGCAGCCGCGCGGTCTCGGCGGTCTCCAGCGGCACCCGCGCCGAGACCACGTGATCGAGGTTCGACAGCAGCAGCATCGACGGCGCCGCCGCCACCCCGTCCACCAGCGTCAGGTTCTCGCGCAGCGCCACGCCCTGCGGCGCCTCGAGTTCGAGCACCAGCGCCGCCGGCAGCAGCCGCGCCGATTTCGCCAGCGTGATCGCCAACCGGTGCAGCGCAACGTCGCCGCCGCGCCGCTCCTGCAAAGGCCCCTTCATCGGCATGGCCAGATCGTCGGCCGGGTCGGCAATGCTGCGCACCCAGTCGAGCCCCGCATCCCCGGGCAACGCCACCCGCGCCAGATCACCATCGTAGACCCGCGCCTTCAGCGTCGCGGCCCGGCGCGCGGTCAGCACCAGGTCGAGCTCTCCGCCGGCCTCGCGGACCAGCGCCAGCCGCTCGGCCGAGACCGTCTCGGCAGCCAGCAGCAGAAGCCCCCTGCCGCCGGCGCCCGACAACACCACCGGCACCCCCATGCGCAGGTCGGCGCGGGCGCGGGCGAGGATCTCCATCAGGTTGGGTGCAAGCGGCATGGGGCGGCCTTCCGGGACAGCGGCGCTGTAACAAACCAGCATCGAACTTGTAACAAAAGCCCTCCTGCAACACGAGGGCGTGAGACTGGTGCAGCAAAACTTGCCCGCACGCAACGGTGTTTCCATGTGAGGGGAAACGTGAATGGAGACAGACACATGGCTCAGATCAAGAACATCCTTCTGGTCGACGACGATGACGACCTGCGCGAGGCCCTGGCCGAACAACTGGTGATGACCGAGGATTTCGAGGTCTTCGAGGCAGAGACAGCCGCCGCCGCCATGGGCCGGGTCAAGGAACAGAATTACGAGCTCATCATCCTCGACGTGGGCCTGCCCGACAATGACGGGCGCGAGCTCTGCCGGCTGATGCGCAAGCAGGGCGTGAAGGCGCCGATCATCATGCTGACCGGCCACGACACCGACGCCGACACCATCCTCGGGCTCGATGCCGGCGCCAATGACTACGTCACCAAGCCGTTCAAGTTCCCGGTTCTTCTCGCCCGGATCCGCGCCCAGCTGCGCCAGCACGAGCAATCCGAGGACGCGGTCTTCACCGTCGGCCCCTACACGTTCAAGCCGTCGATGAAGCTGCTGGTCACCGAGGACGACCGCAAGATCCGCCTCACGGAGAAAGAGACCAACATCCTCAAGTTCCTCTACCGCTCGACCGAGGGCGTGGTGCCGCGCGATGTGCTCCTGCACGAGGTCTGGGGCTACAATGCCGGGGTGACCACCCACACGCTCGAGACCCACATCTACCGCCTGCGCCAGAAGATCGAACCGGATCCCTCCAATGCGCGCATCCTCGTGACCGAGTCAGGTGGATACCGTCTGGTTGCTTAATCAGCCAAGCGCCCGGACGCCCGGGACGGCCTGCCTCCGGCGGGAGTATTTTTGACGAAGAGAAGCCAGGGGTGCCGCGCTCCTGGCTTCTTTGGTTCAAAAATACCTCGGGGGAGTCCGCGGCACGCGGACGGGGGCAGCGCCCCCGGGCAAGCGACGCAAACAGAAAGGCCGCCCGGGGGTTCGGGCGGCCTTTTTCATTTTCAAGGATGCGCGGCTTACTCAGCGGCGCGGATCGGGGTGTCGTCGGTCACCGGCAGGGACGGATCGCCGTGCTGGCCAGTTTCCAGCGCGCGGCGCACGCCGGCCTCGTAATCGGGGTGCACCTTCTTCAGCACAGCCAGCCAGCGCTCCTTCACACCGTCGGTACAGGGCGCCATGCCGCCAGCCATGTTGCGGTGCAGCCGGTCGCGCTCGTCATCGTCGAGCACCTCTGCATAAAGGGCGCGCGGCTGGACGTAATCGACTTCGCTCTCTTCCTGATCGAAGCGCGCGGCGACGGCCTCGGGGTCGATGCGCATCGGCGGCTCCTGCACGCTTTCGTCCGCCACCGGGCCGTCATACTGGTTCGGCTCGTAATAGGCGTCGGGATTGCCGAAATCGTTGGTGAAGAACCGCATGGCACCGTCCTTGTGGTAATGGTTCACCTTGGCGTTCTTCGGCGCGTTGGCGGGCAGCGCCTCGTAATGGGTGCCAAGGCGGTAGCGGTGCGCATCGGCGTAGGACAGGATCCGAGCCTGCAGCATCTTGTCCGGCGAGAAGCCGATGCCCGGCACCACGTTGTTCACGTTGTAGGCGGCGTTCTCGACCATCTGGAAGTAGTTCTCAGGGATGGTGTTCATCTCGAGCTCGCCGACCTCGATCAGCGGGTAGTCCTCGTGCGGCCAGACCTTGGTCAGGTCGAACGGGTTGAACGGCGTTTCGAGCGCCTCTTCCTCGCTCATGACCTGAATATACATGGTCCATTTCGGGAAATTGCCCTCGGTGAGCATGTTCCACAGCTCTTCCTGGTAGCTCTCGCGCGTCTGGCCGATGATCTCGGCCGCCTTGGCGTCGGACAGCCAGTCATGCCCTTGCTGGGTCTTGAAGTGGAACTTCACCCAGTGACGCTCGCCCTCGGCGTTCCACATCGAAAAGGTGTGCGAGCCGTAACCGTTCATATGCGCGGGGGTGCGCGGGATACCGCGGTCCGACATCAGGATGGTGACCTGGTGCACCGATTCGGGCTGCGCCGCCCAGAAGTCGAACATCGCCTCGGGAGAGCGCATGTTGGTCTTTGGGTGCCGCTTTTGCGTGCGGATGAAATCGGGAAACTTGAACGCATCGCGGACGAAGAAGATCGGGGTGTTGTTGCCCACCATGTCCCAGTTGCCGTCCTCGGTGTAGAATTTCAGGGCAAAGCCGCGCACGTCACGCTCTGCATCGGCGGCGCCGCGTTCGCCGGCGACGGTGGACCAGCGCGACAGCACCTCGGTGGTCTTGCCAACCTCGGAGAACAGCTTGGCGCAAGTGTATCTGGAGATGTCATGCGTGACCGTGAAGGTGCCCTGAAGCCCCCAGCCCTTGGCATGCACGACCCGCTCGGGGATGCGCTCGCGGTTCTGATGCGCAAGCTTTTCAATCAGTTGGTGATCCTGCATCAGCACAGGGCCGCGGCTGCCCGCGGTCTGCGACGTGCGGTTCGTGGGATAGGGCGCACCGGAGGTGGAGGTGAGGGTCGGCTTGTCGGCCATGGGTCTCTCGCTTTCTCTCTGTCGTGACGGAGGGGCGATCTTGCGATCGTGGGCAGCAGGCAGTGCGCCCGTCATTGCCCGCCCAACGACAGCGGCGGCCCTTTTGTTCCCACGCGCACCAGGCCCGCGACGGCAGAGGCGCACGTCGGTCGGCATCTCTTCGCGCAACGGCGGGGTTCCGTTTGCGTCAGATCAAAGCATCATTGTTCAGATAGCTTTAGTTCCTATATGACAGAGATCCCGTTGCATGTGCGGGCATTCACATGCACCTCCCTGTTGGACCTGGCCGGGCGTCACGCCCGGCCTTTTTTCGTCAGCATACCGTTTACCACCGCACGCGGCCGCCCCTGACGACGGCCAAGAGCGTTTGGCGCGCGCCGCCGCGCCGTGCTACACAGGACGCAATGGACTTCGACCTTCAGAACGACACGCTGAGCCCGGTGCCCCGCCGGCTCGAGCATCCTTACGACAACGTGCCGGTCCTCGACTGGTGGAAATACGATTACGACCACGTTTTCGTCGTGCTGAACCCGTTTTACCGGGTGCCCGGCTACACCCCCGAGACCGCGAGCTTCGGCCCGATGCGGGTGTCGATGGACCCCGAAACGCTGATGGAGCAGATCGAGGAGGGCGGCATGCCAGAGCCGCTCAACCCCGCCCCCGAAGGCTTCGAGGATCTCATCAAGCAGACCGGGGAGGCGGTGGCGTGGTCCGACGTTGCCTTTGCCATCGGCGCCACGGATTTCGACCGCTTTGCGCGTACCGTGTGGCTGCAGGCGATCGGCGGCGAAATCCCCGAGGCGGATCAGGACCTCGCCGCGCGTCTGGCGGAATACTGCGAGCGCACCGGCCTCTACCACCCCGAGGAAGACCTCCTGCCGGCGGCGATGGAGCCTGTGCTGGGGCGTTACCTCGCGGCACTGGGCCAGACCGACGTGATGCTCTGGAGCGAATGGCGCGAGGTTTCTCGCCTCGCACCGCTGGACACCTTCGCACGCGAGAACCCGGCCTCGGGCCTGCTCGGCGAGAAGCTCTCGGCGGTGGCCGCTCCGGGCCTGCTGCTGAGCTGGGGCTATGACGACATCGCCGGGCTGCTGGCGCTGACCGACGCGCAGCGCGCCCGCGCGAACCCGGCCGACTATTTCGAGGGCTACTGGGCCGGCGCCGAAACCACCTCGCTGGTCTTCGCCCCCGAAGGCGCCCCGCCGCCCTCTCGTCGCAACTGATTCACAGCGCCGCCCAAGACACCACGCGCAAGTGACAGCCCCCGAAATGCGAAACGCCCCGGTCAGTGACCGGGGCGTTCCTTTATCTGCATCAGGTGAGAGGGGCTCAGTCGGCCGCCTCTTCCTTCTTCTCGGCGGAGACTTCCTCGCCGGTTTCCTGATCGACCATCTTCATGGCGAGGCGCACCTTGCCGCGATCGTCGAAGCCGAGCAGCTTCACGAAGACTTCCTGGCCTTCCTTCAGCACATCGCTCGGGTGGTTCAGGCGGCGGTTCTCGATCTGGGACACGTGCACCAGACCGTCGCGCTTGCCGAAGAAGTTCACGAAGGCGCCGAAATCGACGATCTTCACGACCTTGCCCTTGTAGACCTTGCCCTCTTCCGGCTCGGCCACGATCGAGTGGATCATGTCATAGGCCTTCTGGATCGACTCGCCGTTCGGCGACGCGATCTTGATCAGGCCTTCGTCGTTGATGTCGACCTTGGCGCCCGACACTTCGACGATCTCGCGGATGACCTTGCCGCCCGAGCCGATCACTTCACGGATCTTGTCGGTCGGGATCTGCATCATCTCGATGCGCGGAGCGTGGACCGAGAACTCGCCGGCTTCGGACAGCGCCTTGCCCATCTCGGAGAGGATGTGCATCCGGCCGTCCTTGGCCTGTGCCAGCGCCTTCTTCATGATCTCGGGGGTGATGCCCGCGACCTTGATGTCCATCTGCAGCGAGGTGATGCCGTTCTCGGTGCCTGCGACTTTGAAGTCCATGTCGCCGAGGTGATCCTCGTCGCCGAGGATGTCGGTCAGGATCGCGTACTCGCCGTCATCTTCCAGCACCAGGCCCATGGCCACACCGGCCACCGGGGCCTTCAGCGGAACGCCCGCATCCATCATCGACAGCGAGCCGCCGCAGACGGAAGCCATCGAGGACGAGCCGTTGGACTCGGTGATCTCGGAGACCAGGCGGATGGTGTAGGGGAAGTCGGTCGGAGCCGGCAGCACGGCCTGCAGCGCGCGCCATGCCAGCTTGCCGTGGCCGATTTCGCGACGACCCGGGGAACCGACGCGGCCCACTTCGCCCACCGAGTAGGGAGGGAAGTTGTAGTGCAGCAGGAAGTTCGAACGGAAGTTGCCGTGCAGCGCGTCGATGATCTGCTCGTCGTCGCCGGTGCCCAGCGTTGTCACGACCAGCGCCTGGGTTTCGCCGCGGGTGAACAGCGACGAGCCGTGGGTGCGCGGCAGCACCGAGGTTTCCGACTGGATCGGGCGGACCTGGTCGAGCGCGCGACCGTCGATGCGGCGCTTGTTCTTGACTACGTCTGCGCGCAGAACGGTCGACTCGAGCTTCTTCAGAGCCGAGCCAAGGTTCGCGTCCTCGAGCTGCTCTTCCGAGAGCTGGCCCTTGATCTCTTCCTTGGCGGCCGAGACCGCGGCAACGCGTTGCTGCTTGTCGGTGATCGCATAGGCGGCACGCATCTTGTCTTCGCCAAGGCCCTTCACGACCTCGTACAGCGCCGAGTATTCCGGCGGCTGGAAGTCGAACGGCTCTTTCGCGCAGTCTTCGGCCAGCGAGACGATCAGGTCGATGACAGGCTGGATCTGCTCGTGCGCGAAGGTCACCGCGCCCAGCATCTCTTCCTCGGTCAGCTCATAGGCTTCCGATTCCACCATCATCACGGCGTCCTTGGTGCCGGCCACGACGAGGTCGAGACGCTGCTCGGGGTTGTTGCGCAGCCCCTGCATGTCGTCGACGGTCGGGTTCAGCACGTAGTCGCCATCCTCGAAGCCGACGCGGGCGCCGGCGATCGGGCCCATGAACGGCACGCCCGAGATGGTCAGCGCAGCCGAGGCGGCGATCATCGCGACGATGTCGGGGTCGTTGACGAGGTCGTGGCTCAGCACGGTGCACATCACCAGCACTTCATGCTTGAAGCCGGGGACGAACAGCGGGCGGATCGGACGGTCGATCAGGCGTGCGGTCAGCGTCTCTTTCTCGGTCGGACGCGCTTCACGCTTGAAGAAGCCGCCGGGCACCTTGCCCGCGGCATAGTATTTTTCCTGGTAGTGGACGGTCAGCGGAAAGAAATCCTGACCCGGCTTCGGCTCTTTCGCGAAGGTCACGTTGGCCATGACGGAGGTCTCGCCCAGCGTGGCGATGACGGTGCCGTCGGCCTGACGGGCAACCTTGCCCGATTCCAGCGTGAGCGTCTCTTCGCCCCACTGCATCGATTTCTTCGTAATGTTGAACATGTTCATATCCTGTGAGGGAGCACTCGCGGGCCCTCCCGCGTCTCCCGTTTTCGTGGCGGCCCCATTGCCGCCGCCCCCTATCCTCCTGCACGCGCCCGGGGGCCAAGGGCGTCACGTCTCAGATGGCGCGGCCATACAGTGTTTTCCCCATGATTGAAAGAAAAACCCGCGGTGCGTCACACCCGCCAGCAGATCGTAAGCGCGCCCCCTGCTTTCAACCCGCCGCCCCGGCCAGGTTCGCAAGGCAGCGGGATTTCGCTGACCGCAGATAGCCTTAACGCGAAACGCCCGCTCCTCTCGGAACGGGCGTTCGTAACCTTGGCCGGGCACATGCCCGAAAGCGACTTAGCGGCGGATGCCGAGGCGCTTGATGAGGTCCTGGTAACGGGCCTCTTCCTTGCCCTTCAGGTAGTCCAGCAGCTTGCGGCGCTGAGCCACGAGCTTGAGAAGGCCACGACGCGAGTGGTTGTCCTTCTTGTGGGTCTTGAAGTGCTCGGTCAGGGTGGTGATGCGGCTGGTGAGGATGGCCACCTGAACTTCAGGGGAGCCGGTATCGCCTTCTTTGGTGGCGAATTCCTTCATCAGGCGGTTCTTTTCTTCGACGGTGATCGACATCGGGGTCTCCTTGATGGTTGGTGTGGATGGCACAAGCCGGGATGTCGTCCAGCAGGGCCCGTGGAGATACCCACCCCCGAATGGAGCGGATGCGCGCGTATAAGGCGATTCCGGCGCGTTGAAAAGGAAAATTCCCGCCAGTCGCCACAGCCGCACCGGCCGCGTGCTCAGGCTGCGTGCTCAGGCCGCGCCCGCCAGCGCAGCCGCGCTCTCGCCCAGCACGACGATGGCCTCGACCTCAGGCGCGTCGGCATCGGGCATCACGGCGATGACATCGCCATCCAGCACGACCTCGGTCAGGCCGGGCAGTTCGGCGCTGCTGCGCAGCTCGACCTCGGGCGTGTCGGCCCCGTCGCTGTCGTCGTAGACGATCAGCATCTGGTCCTGCCCGGGATCGAAATCCATCAGCATGGCGCTCTGGCCGTCGCGGATCCACGAGCCGAGCACGAACTCGTCGCTGCCCTCCCCGCCCGAGGCCACGTCGCGTGCGCCGATCTCGAGCCGGTCGTCACCATCGCCGCCGTTGAGGTAATCGAGATCATCGCCATCGCCGCCATCTCCGGCCAGCATCAGGCCCGAAATCACGTCATCGTCCCAGCCACCGAACAAGGTGTCCTGCCCGGTGCCTCCGATCAGCGTATCGTCGCCCTCGCGCCCGTGCAGCGCATCGTTCCCGGAGCCGCCGAGCAGGGAATCCGCCGACAGCCCGCCCTGCAGCTCATCATCATCGTCCCCACCGTCGAGTGCGCCGCCGCCATCATGGGCAAAGAGCTGATCCGATCCGCCAAGCCCCATGAGCAGGTCGCCCCCGGCGTCGCCGTGCAGCGTGTCGTTACCATCGCCACCAAGCACGGTGTCGCTCCCCTCGCCGCCCACCAGTTCATCGTCGCCGCCCAGCCCGTCCAGCAGATCATCGCCGCCAAGCCCGGCCAGCAGATCGGTCTCTTCGCTGCCCTCAAGCGTGTCGGGGCCCTCGGTGCCCGAGGCGATGACGCCACGCGGACCGGTCTCTTCCGCCTCATCAGGAATGTCGCCCTCGTCGCTCTCGCCAAGCTCCTGCGTGCCGATGATCGCAACCGATCCCAGCACCATCATTCCCATCAGACCCGCCAACCAGAGCATCCGCCAACCTCTCACTCATGACGAGGGCAGAGTTTCCCGCGCCGGAGGCCGCAACTCAACGGATATCGCCGCTCAGGGTTAACCGCCCGCAATCCGCGCGGGCGTGACCGGGTAGCGCTCGGCCTCGGGCCAGGGCGCCGGCGCGACCTTGTAGGAGACGTAGAGCGGGTGGCGCGGGTGGCCGTCGCGGGTCAGGCCGAGGTGATGCAGCGCGCCCGGCAGCGCCGCCGCCAGCGCCGGCCCGCGCCCCATCAACGCGCCGTGCACGCCCCACGCGGCCAGCGTCATGTCGGCCTGATCATGCCAGGCGCGCAGCAGCGCGTCGTTCTCCGTGCCCACCGGCGCGCGCGCCTTGCGCAGGTCCTCGGGCCGGGTGGCGCGCCAGGCGAAGAGATTGGCGATGCGCATCGCGCCAAACCCCAGCTGCACCGCACGGCGCTGGCAGCGCTCGATGGTGGGGTCGTTGCGCAGCTCGTCGGCGGTCGAGGGGTTGAGCATGACATAGAGCAGCGACGGCCCCTGCCCCCAGACCCGCTCGAGCCCGTAGCGATAGCGCTCGCAGGGCGAATAATACGCCCGCGATGTCACCCCGTCCGCGCTGTGTTGCCGTTCGATCATGGCGCCGGACACTGCCCCCGCGTGGCCCGCGCCGCAACCCCGTTGACACCGCCAATGCCCCGGCGCACGCTCCGGCCAAACTCGGCACCACAGGACATCGCATGGACATCGCCCGCATCGAGGCGGCCGCAAAGCGGCTCGCCGGTCACGCCCGCCGCACGCCGCTGCTCTCCTCTCCGTTCCTCGACGAGATCGCCGGGCGCCGGATTCTGGTCAAGGCCGAGTGCCTGCAGCATACCGGCAGCTTCAAGTTCCGCGGCGCGTGGTCGGCGATCTCGGCGCTCGACCCCGAGTTCCGCAAGCAGGGCGTGATCGCGTTCTCTTCGGGCAACCACGCGCAGGGCATCGCGGCTGCGGCGCGGATGCATGGCATCCCGGCGGTGATCATCATGCCTTCGGACGCGCCCGACGCAAAGGTTGCCGGCACCAAGGGGCTCGGTGGCGGGGTGGTGCTCTATGACCGCGCTTCCGAAGACCGCGACGCGATCGGCGCGCGGCACGCGGCAGAGCGCGGGCTGACGCTGATCAAGCCGTTCGACGAACCCGAGGTGATCGCCGGACAGGGCACCTGCGGGCTCGATATCGCCGAGCAGGCGGCGGAGGCCGGCGTGAGCGAGGCCGACGTGATCGTCTGCTGCGGCGGCGGCGGTCTGACCTCGGGCATCGCGCTGGCGCTCGAAGCCAGGGCGCCGGGGCTGCGGGTGCGGCCCGCCGAGCCCGAGGGGTTCGACGACGTGAAACGCTCTCTGGCAGCCGGCGAGATCGCCCGCAACGCGCAGCTCTCGGGCAGTATCTGCGACGCGATCGTGACGCCGCAGCCCGGCGAGCTGACCTTCCCGATCATGCGCCGCCTCTGCGGTCCGGGCCTCGCGGTCAGCGAGGAAGAGGCGCTGAAGGCCATGCAGCTCGCCTTCCGGCACCTCAAGGTGGTGGCCGAGCCGGGCGGCGCGGTGGCGCTGGCCGCGGCGCTGTTCCACGGCGATGAGATCGAGGGCAACGCGGTGGTTTGCACGATCTCGGGCGGCAATGTCGATCCGGAGATGTTCAAGCGGGCGCTCGACCTCCCTCTTTGACGCGGCTCAAGGCGCGGTTTGCGGCACGGGTGCAGACTCGGGACGCAAACCGATGGAGGGCCGGATGCCGGATCTTCCGAGCCACAGGGGCATTCGCGCGGGCATTCCCCCGCTTACACTTGCGCTGACCTATATCGGCGCCGTGGTGCTGCCGCTCGCACTGGCCGCCCTGCTCGGCGAGACGCACCGGCAGCTCACCGTGCAGCTTGGCGCCGCGGCGGGCTCGATCTCGGCAGCGATGATCCTCCTGCAGATGATCTCCAGCGGACGGTTCGAGGCGGTTTCGGGCCGCATCGGCATCGACATCACCATGGCATTCCACAAATGGGCCGCGCCGATGGCGCTGGCCTTCGCGCTGGCGCATGTGGCGCTGCTGATCGGCCTGCCCGACCCGGATCGCCCGAACCGCCTCGCCCGCCGCTTCGCGACGCTGATGACCGCCGAGCGGCTCTGGGATGCGCGGCTGGCGCTGATCCTGCTGGCGCTGCTGGTGGGGCTGGCGCTGCTGCGCGACCGGCTGCCGGTGCGCTACCAGATCTGGCGCGGCAGCCACGCTCTGGGGGCGCTGGCGCTGGTCGGGCTGGTGCTGGCACACCTTGTCACCGACGGGTTGCTCGGCCCGGCCCGCGCCGCGCTCTGGACGGGCTTCGCTGCCGCCGTCACCCTGCCCGCGCTCTGGGTCTATGCCCGTCGGCTGACACGGCCCCGCAGTGAGTGCTGGACCGTCGCCAGCCTCCGCCGCGTCACGCCGCGCATCCACGAGATGCTGCTCGAGAACCCGCATGGCCACAGCCTCGACTTCCGACCCGGCCAGTTCGTCTGGGCCAGCGTCGGCGGCCAGCGCCTGCCGCTGCATGACCACCCGTTCTCCATTGCCTCCGCCCCCGGCGCGCCGCAACTCCGGCTGCTGATCCAGGAGGCGGGCGATTTCACCTCGTCGCTCGATGCGGTGGAACCGGGCACCCGCGTCGCCATCGACGGGCCGCATGGCAGCTTCGGACCAAGCGACGCCCCGCGCGACGGGCTCCTACTGATCGCCGGCGGCGTCGGCATCGCGCCGATCCTGTCGATGCTCGAGACCTTCGCCCGCGACGGCTGCGCCTGCCCGCTGCGCTTTGCCTACGCGATGCATGACAGCCGCGACATGATCCCCGCCGCGATGTTCCGCCCGGCACTGGCGACGCTCGGCGTGACGCCACTGCTGACCGCAAGCCGCAACGCCGGCGGCGAGATCGCGCAGGGCCGGCTCGGCGAGGCGCAGATGAAGCTGCTTCTCGATGGGCTGGATCCGAAGCGCGTCGAGGTGATGATCTGCGGCCCGGGGCCCTTGATGACCACGCTGACCGATACGCTCAACGACCTCGGCGTGCCGCTCTCGCACATCCATTACGAGCGTTTCAGCTACGGCTCGGGGCCGCTCTCGCGCAAGGATCACCGGATGATGGCGGGGTTCGCGACGATCTTCGCCGCGCTGGCGGCGGCGATGGCGTTCTATTCGCTGGTCTGAGACCGGAACCACGCGATGAGCGCCGCCCGCAGGTCGGGATCGCTGGCATGATGGCGGCTCAGGAAGGCGTCCATCTCGGCCGCGGCATCCGGCCCTTCGAACGCATAAGACACCTCGGACGGGTTGCGATGACAGCGCGTGCAGGCCTGCTGGAAATAGGCGGCACCCTCCTCGGCGTCGGCCAGAAGCGTGCCCGGCGCAACGCCACTCAGGACCATGGAAAGAACAATCGCCGTCCGCATCTTCCAACCTCCCGGTCCGAACACTGCATCTGTTGCGATCATCGGTCCGGCGGGCGGGGTGGCGCAACCGGCGAATTGCCTCAGTCGTCGATCCGACGCGCCTCGTCGACCAGCATCACCGGGATGCCGTCGCGGATCGGGTAGGCGAGGCCCGCGGCCTTGCTGATCAGCTCCTGACGCTCGAGATCGTAGTCGAGCCGGTGCTGCGTCGCCGGGCAGACCAGCGCCTCGAGCATGCGGCGGTCAAACGCCGTGGGGGATGTGTCGGCTTCGGTCATTGCACGCGGTCCTCTCCGCCACCGCCCCGAAGGGCATATTCGATCAGTGTCACCAGCGTTTCGCGCCGGGTCTGCAGCGACGGCGCCTCGAGCAGCGCCTGTTTTTCCTCGGGGTCGAACTCGAGCAGCATGGACAGAGAATTCACCAGCAGCTCGTCATCGGCCTCCTTGAGCGTGCCCCAGTCCGCCGACAGGCCCTTGGCCTCGAAATAGCGGTCGAGCAGCCTCATGAATGCGTCACGCTGGAATTCGGGATCGCTTTCGTCGGTCTCGAGATCCCGGTCGAACCCCTCCCAGCTCACCTCGCAACGGCGGTAGGGGGTGAAGCTCTCGATCTCCTGCCGGATGCGAAACCGCGACATGCCCGTGAGGGTGATCATGTAGCGCCCATCCTCGGTTTCCGAGAATTGCGTCACCCGCCCGGCGCAGCCGATGCGGTAAAGCCCGTCTCCGCCCTCGCGCTTCGACAGCGGGTCGGGCTGGACCATGCCGATCAGGCGCGACTCGGTCTTGAGCGCGTCGTCGAACATCGCCAGGTAGCGGGGTTCGAAAATGTGCAGAGGCAGCCGCGCGCGCGGCAGAAGCAGCGCGCCCGGCAGGGGAAAGATCGGGATCGTTCCCGGCAGATCGATGTGTTTCGCCATGCAAGCCCAGCTAGCGCGCCCGAGGCCTCAGGCAAATATCATCGAGCTGAGTTTTCGGCGTCCGTTCAGCACCACCGGATCGTTCGGCTTCAGCGCCTCGAAGATGGTGAAAAGCTGAGCTTTTGCCGCGCCGTCGTTCCACTCGCGATCGCGCTTGAAGAGCTCGAGTAGCTGGTCCACCGCGCCCGCCGCGTCGCCCTTGGCATAGAGCGCCTGAGCGAGGTCGAAGCGGGCCTGATGGTTGGCCGGATCGGCTTCGACGGCGGCGGTCAGATCTGCGACGGGGCCGGCATCGGCGGCCTGCTTCGCGAGCTCGAGCTGCGCGTGTGCGGCTTCCAGCTCGGGGCTCTTGGAAATCTCCACCGGGGCGCCGTTGAGCACCGCTTCGGCCTGCTCGAGATCGTCCATCGCAATATGGGCGCGCACGAAGCCGCCGTAGGCGCGGGCGTTCTGCGGCTCTTCCTCGAGGATCGCCGCGAAGGTCTGCGCCGCGTCGGTGGCGGCGCCCTGCTCGAGCATCTCCTCGGCGGCGTCAACCGCGGCATCGAGCCCGTCCTCACCGGCTTCGCCACCAGCGGCCTGGATCACGCGCTCGACAAAGGCCTTCAGCTCGGAGGGCGGCAACGCGCCCTGAAAGCCATCGACCGGCTGGCCCTTGTAGAAGGCATAGACCGTCGGGATCGACTGGATCCGCATCTGGCCGGCGATCATCTGCGCCTCGTCGACATTGACCTTGGCCATGACCACGGCGCCCTTGGCAGCAGTCACCTCGGCCTCGAGTGCCGGTCCGAGCTGCTTGCAGGGGCCGCACCACGGCGCCCAGAAGTCCACGATCACCGGGACCTCCTGCGACTTCTCGACCACCTCGGCCATGAAGTCGGCTTCGGTCACGTCCTTGATCAGATCGCCCTTCGGCGCCTGCGCATTGCCACCCAGTTCCAGCATCTTGTCCTCCGCTGCTTGCGGTCACGTTGCAGGGACAGATGGCGCATGAGCCCTGGTGTTGCAAGGGGATCGCGTCAGCGCTTGGGCCCAAAGCGCCGAAAAGCCGCGCTAGTCGTGCTCGATCCGGGCCCAGATCGGCAGGTGATCCGAGGCCAGCCGCGCCGCGCCGCCACTCTCGACCCCCATCTCGGCGATGCGAAGCCCGCGGCCGTGGGCGATGCCGTCGAGCGCCACGAAGGGGCGGCGCGCGTGATAGCTGCGTCCCGGCAGCAGCAGTTCGAATTTCTTCTCCCACGGCTCGTAGCCGCGGACGTCGGACCACTCGTTGAAGTCGCCGGCGATCAGCGCCCGGATCTCGCGCCCCTTCAGATGCTCGCGGATCGTGGTCATCTGCTGCAGGCGGTAGCGCCGCATCAGCCCCAGATGCGCGCCCACCAGCGTCACGCCGCCGACTTCGGCCAGCACCGCGCCGCGCGGCTCCAGCCCCGGCAGATCGATGCGTTCGAGCCGGGCGGGCTCGAGCCCTCGGCGCAACAGGATGGCGTTGCCATGCCAACCGATGCTGACATCGTTGATCGCCAGATCGGCAACCTCGTAGTCGGTCTCCTGCGAGATCAGGAAGCGCGGCAGCGCGGTGGGGCGCGGCCCGAGCCGGAGGTCAGCCTCCTGCAGCAGCACCGCGTCGGCGTCGATCTGGTTGAGCACCTTGAGGATGCGCGCCGGATCGCGGCGGCGATCGGTCCCCAGCGCCTTGCGGATGTTGTAGCTCGCGATTTTCATGCCCGGCGGTCCCTCTCAGAGCACCGGAGAGAACAGCCGGGTGACGCGTGCGCCGGCGCGCAGCCACAGCGGCTGCTCGTCGAAGCTGGTCTCGAGCTTCTCGGAGACCTCGAAATCCGCCTCGAGCATCGCGGCCACCTTGCCGGCGAAACGCTCATCGAACACCGCCACCATGGTCTCGAAATTGAGCCGGAAGGACCGATTGTCGAGGTTGGCGGTGCCGACACCGGCAAAATCGTCGTCGCAGACCACCACCTTCTGGTGCACGAAACCCGGCTGGTAGCGCCAGATCTGCACCCCGGCGGCGCGCAGCTCGTCGAAGTATGTGAAGGCCGCGAGCCAGGTCAGCCAGTGGTCGCGGACCTCGGGCACAAGCACCCGCACGTCGACCCCGCGCAGCGCCGCCGCCTTCAGCGCCGCCATGACCTCCTCGTCGGGAACAAGGTAGGGCGACGAGATCCACAGCCGCTCTCGCGCGGCGTTGATCGCGGAGAAATAGAACAGTGAGCCGCTGTCGAGCTCGTCGACCGGGCCGGAGGGCACCACCACCGCATCGGCGCCATCTTCTTGCGCCGCCGGGGTCCAGTGCAGCTTTTCGCCCAGCGCCTCGTCGGTGGCCCAGTGCCAATCCTCGACATAGGCCAGCTGAAGCTGCGCCACGGTCGGCCCGGTAAGCCGCAGGTGGGTGTCCCGCCACGGCCCGAATTCCGGGTTCAGCCCGCGATAGGTGTCCGAAACGTTGAGACCGCCGGTAAAGCCGATCTCGCCGTCGATGATGACGGTCTTGCGATGGTTGCGGAAGTTGATCTGCAGCCGCGAGGTCGGGCCGCGTGCGGCGCGCGGATCGAGCACGGTGACACCGGCCTCGACCAGCCGCTCGCGGTAGCTTGCCGGCAGGCTGTAGCTGCCCACCCCGTCATAGAGCAGACGCACTTCCACGCCGCGCTCCGCCGCCGCGATCAGGCGGTCCGCCAGCGCCCGGCCGGTGTCGTCGTCGGCGATGGTGTAGTATTGCACCAGCACGTAGCTCTTGGCGGCGTCGATGGCCTCGTGGATCGCCGGGAAGGTCTGCGCGCCGTCAATCAGCAGCTCGAACCGGTTGCCGCCGACCACTTTCAGCTCCGAGATGCTCTCGTAGAGCCGGTAGGCCGCGCGCTGCCGGCTCGGCTGTACCGTGCGGGCATAGGCCCCGTAGGTCTTCATCAGCTGGTGACTAGCACGCCGGCGCTTGGTGAAGCCGTGCAGCTTGTGATGCCCGAAGAGCAGGTAGGCCGGCAACGCGAACCAAGGCGCGGCGAGCAGGAACACAACCCAAGCGACCGAGCCCTGCGGCGTGCGCGCGCGGCGCAGCACCCGCCAGATCGCCACCCCCACGGCCAGCGGCAGGAGGACGGCGATGAGAACGGAGATCAGGATGCGCAGATCGGTGATGAACATGGACCTATGCCTACAGGGTTCGTCTCAACCCTGCCAAGTCCTTCCGGTTCCCCCGGCGCCATTGTTCGCGGTCAGAGATCGAATGTCGCGAAAACCGGCGCGTGGTCCGAGGGCTTTTCCCAGCCGCGCGCATCTCGCAGCACCCGGCTCGAATGCCCGGCGGAGGCGATGTCGGGCGTCGCCCAGACATGATCGAGGCGACGGCCCTTGTCGGCGGCATCCCAGTCACGCGCCCGGTAGGACCACCACGAATAGAGCTGGCCTTCGGGGATGTCCTTGCGGGTGATGTCGACCCAGCCACCGGCCTCCTGCGTCTCGGCCAGCGCCTCGACCTCGACGGGCGTATGCGAGACCACCTTCAGAAGCTGCTTGTGCGACCAGACGTCATCCTCGCGCGGGGCGATGTTGAGATCGCCGACGAGGATGGATTTCTTCGGCGCCTCCGCGCGGAACCAGTCGCGCATCTCGGCGAGGTAATCGAGCTTCTGGCCAAACTTCTCGTTGACCTCCCGATCGGGCACGTCGCCGCCGGCGGGAACGTAGAAGTTCTGCACCGTCACGCCGTTCTCGAGTTCGGCCGCCACGTGGCGGGCATGGCCCAGCCCGGCGAAGTCGTGGTCGCCCATGTCGCGCATCGGCAGCTTCGATAGGATCGCCACGCCGTTGTAGCCCTTCTGCCCCCGCGCCACGACATGGCCGTAGCCAAGCGCGCGGAACGCCTCCATCGGAATCTTCTCGACCGGGCTCTTGCACTCCTGCAGGCAGAGCACGTCCGGTGCCTCCTCGGTCAGCAGCTTGCAGACCAGCGCCTCGCGCAGGCGGACCGAGTTGATGTTCCAGGTGGCGAGGGTGAAGGGCATGTCTGGGATCTCCGGCTGTGTCCCTGCCCCAATCGCACCGGGGCAGGGTCGTCGCAACCCGGATCGTGCCGCAGCCGGGGGCTCAGGCGCCCTCGCGCACCGTGTCGATCATCAGTTGCACGTTCTCGGGATCGGCATCGGGGGTGATGCCGTGGCCGAGGTTGAAGATGTGCGGCCCCTTGGAGAATGCCTTCACCACGCGCCGGGTCTCGGCCACCAGCGCGTCACCGCCGGTCACCATGTGCGACGAGGCGAGGTTGCCCTGCACGCAGCCCGAGACCTGAACGTGCTCGGCCGCCCATTCCGGGCTCACGCTGTCATCAACCGCGACGCAATCGGCCCCGGTCGCTTCGTGGAAGCCGACATAGCCCTGCCCCGCTTGCCGCGGGAACACGATGACCGGCAGGCCGGGATGGCGCGCCTTCAGCGCCTGCGTGATGATCCGGGCCGGCTCCAGGGCATAGCGCTGGAAATCCTCGCCCGAGAGCGAGCCCGCCCAGCTGTCGAACAGCTTGACAACCTCGGCCCCCGCCTCGACCTGCGCCGAGAGGTAGTCGATGGTGGCCTCGGTCAACCGCTCGATGATCGCCTCGAAGAGCGGCCGGTTCTCGGCCTTGAGCGCGTGCGCCGGGCCCTGGTCCTTGGTGCCGCGTCCCGCGATCATGTAGGTCGCCACCGTCCACGGCGCGCCGGCAAAGCCGATCAGCGTGGTCTCTTCCGGCAGCTCGCGGCGCAGGATCTTCACCGTCTCGTAGATCGGGCTCAGCGTGTCATGGATCATCTCGCCACGGCCCAGCTTGTCGAACTCGGCCTGCGTGGTGATGGTCGACAGGCGCGGCCCCTCGCCGGTGACGAACCAAAGGTCGTTGCCCAACGCCTGCGGCACCAGCAGAATGTCGGCGAACAGGATCGCCCCGTCGAAGCCGTAACGGCGGATCGGCTGCAGCGTCACCTCGGCGGCGAGCTCGGGGTTGTAGCACAGCGACAGGAAGTCGCCGGCCTGCGCCCGCGTCGCCTTGTATTCCGGCAGGTAGCGCCCGGCCTGGCGCATCATCCAGATCGGCGGCACGGGCAAGGTCTCGCCGGCAAGCGCCCTGAGGATGGTCTTGGTCATTGTCGCGGCCTCCCAGATGGTGTCGCAGGCGGCAATATGTCAATTCACGCCCCATTGCCACAGGCGAACACGCGACATAAAGCTCAGGCCCATGATGACACTGCTTCCCTCCCCCGCCGCGCCTCTGAAGATCGGCACCCGCGGATCGCCGCTGGCGCTGGCCCAGGCCCACGAGACCCGCGACCGCCTCGCCGCCGCCTTCGACCTGCCGCAGGACGCCTTCGAGATCGTCGTCATCAAGACCACCGGCGACGACCGCGCGATGATCGCTGCCGACCGGCCGCTGAAGGAGATCGGCAACAAGGGGCTCTTTACCAAGGAGATCGAGGAGCAGCTGCTCTCGGGCGGCATCGACATCGCGGTGCACTCGATGAAGGACATGCCGACGGAGCAGCCCGAGGGCCTCGTGCTCGACTGCTACCTGCCGCGCGAGGACGAGCGCGACGCCTTCATATCGCCGGGCCATGCCGGGCTTGCCGCCCTGCCCGAGGGCACCGTGGTCGGCACCTCGTCGCTGCGCCGCCGTGCGCAGCTGCTGAACCGCCGCCCCGACCTGCAGGTGGTGGAGTTCCGCGGCAACGTGCAGACCCGGCTGAAGAAGCTCGAGGACGGCGTCGCTGCCGCCACCTTCCTCGCCATGGCGGGACTGCGTCGCATGGACATGACCGACATCCCGATGACCGCCATGTCGCCCGACGACATGCTGCCCGCCATCGCCCAGGGCGCCATCGGCATCGAGCGTCGCTCCGATGACAGCCGCACGGGCGACATGCTGGCCGCGATCCACGATGCCGACACCGCCACCCGTCTCGCCGCCGAACGCACCTTCCTCGCGGCGCTCGACGGCTCCTGCGAGACCCCCATCGCAGGGCTTGCGGAGCTCGACGGCAACAGGCTCCGCCTGCGCGGCGAGATCCTTGCCCCCGACGGCAGCGCCTCCCACGCCGGCGAACTGAGCGGCCCCGCCGCCGATGGCCCCGCCATGGGCCGCGCGCTCGCCGAAGAGCTCCTCGCCAGGGCCGGCCCTGATTTTTTCGCCTGGCGCGGCTGACCATCTCGCAAACATCCGGGCCGGACGCCTCCGGCGGGAGTATTTTTGACGAAGAGAAGCCAGGGGCGCAGCGCTCCTGGCTTCTCTGGTTTCAAAATACCTCGGGGGTGAATTGGCGCACAGCGCCAAGAGGGGGCAGCGCCCCCTCTTTTTTCTATTATGCGCGCACCTCCGGTGCGACAGGGGGCAGCGCCCCCGTCACCGCCCGGGCCGGCGAAGACGGGACCGGGCTGATCCAGCGCAGTCCGAAGGGCTGCACCACCGGACATCTTTCACAAGAAAATGCCCCCGGCATTGCGGCCGGGGGCAGGGGTCTGGAGAGCGGCCCGGGTCTTCGCCCGCGCCGTCACGGCGTGGCCCGGCGTCAGCTCGGCCCGATCATGAAGCAGGTCACCTGCCGCGCCTGCAGCCGGCGGCAGGCGAGATCCGCGGTCTCGCGGCTCAGCCCCATGAAATTGGCATCGAAGCCGGAGCTGCGGTCGATCACCTTGCGCAGCGAGCCATCCAGCGTCGAGGTCTCCATCAGCGCGGTCTTCAGCAGCACCTTCTCGGCGGCGTAGCGGCTTGGATAGCGGCCGACATTGATGCCCCAGTGGCGCCCGCCCGAGGTCGAGAGCCGTGTCACGACCTCCTGCGTTTCCTGCACCGGCGCCGAGACCGGCACGGCCTGTGCCTCGGCCGGCGCCGCCGAGGCGGCAGCCATCAGGATGCCCTGCGGGCGGCGCACCGGCTTGATCGAGGCATTGGGCGCCACGTCCGAGGCATCGGCGGCAACCGCCTCGGGGACCGCTTCGGCAATCTCGACCTCCGAGACGGCGCTCTCCTCGGCGGTCTGCACACTGGCCAGCACGGTCTCGATGTCGCTCTCCACGCTCGCCACCAGCGGGGCGATCTCGGCGCTCGAGGCGCCGGGGCGGGATTGCGGTCGCAGGCTGCGGGTCACCGCCGCCGAGACCACGCGAATCGTCTTGCCACGCGCGCCGTCCGGCGAGGGGTCGGCGCTGCGCGCCACCTCGACATTGCCGAGCCCGCGATTGCCGAGATAAGGCGGCTTGCCCGGCGCCCGCAGCGCGACGCGGGTCTTGGCGCGCTTGAAGCCGAGATCCATCAACTCCGCCACCTTGGCATTGCGCGACGCGGTGGAGCGACCGCCGAACACCGTCGTCACCACCCGTTCGCTGCCGCGCTCGGCAGAGGCCACGAGGTTGAAGCCCGCCGCGCGGGTGTAGCCGGTCTTGATGCCGTCGGCGCCCTTGTAGGCCCCGAGGAACCGCCGGTTGGTGTTGTAGACCTCGTGCATGCCCGCATGGGTCGTGATGCGCGAGAACAGGTTATAATACTGCGGGTAGTCGTAGATCATGTGCCGCCCGAGCAGCGTCATGTCCCGCGCCGTCGACATGTGACCGGTCTCGGTCAGTCCGTTGGCGTTCTTGAACGTGGTGCGCGACATGCCCATCGCCTTGGCGGTGCGGTTCATCCGCCGTGCGAAGGCCGCCTCGCTGCCCGAGATCGCCTCACCGATGGCGGTAGCGGCATCGTTGGCGGATTTCACCGCCGCCGCCCGCACCAGATAGCGCAGCTTGATCTTCTGCCCCGAGCGCAGCCCCAGTTTCGAGGGCGGCTCTGCCGCGGCATTGCGCGAGATCGTGACCACCGTGTCCATGGTCAACTCGCCATGCTCGACCGCCTCGAAGGCGAGGTAGAGCGTCATCATCTTGGTCAGAGATGCGGGGTGCAGCGGGGTGTCGGCATTCTCGGAATGCAGCACCTCGCCGGATCTGGCGTCCACCACCATCGCCGCGTAGGGCGCAGCGAGAGCGCTCATCGGAGCAGCGATGAGGAACCAGAGTAGTGTAATGAATTGCAGGCCTGCTCGGCCCGGCTTTTGCCTGTGCCGTCCCGTCACGGTATCCGCCTTTTTTTCTGCCTCGGTGTTCCCGGTTTCTCCGGTGAACTTCTCGTTATGATTGTTTGAAAGCGTAGCACGGAAGATCGCATCGCGGAAGACCGCAATATGTTGATTCTCTGCCTCTTTCGAAGGCAGCGGAGTCCAGATGTTGGGGGCCGTTTCAGACCACCGACTATCACGGCGATTAAGGCAGAAATGTGGCGGAATCGCGAGACTCAGCCGATCTCGCGCACCAGACTCACCAGCCCGCCAAGATCTTCGAGCTCTGCAAACCGCGGATGCGCGGGCTTTTCCGCCGCCTCCAGAGACCACATGAGCTCCTGCGGCACGTAGACTCCCCAGCCGCCCGCCTCGATCGCCGGACGCACATCCGATTTCAGCGAGTTGCCGACCATCATCGCCGCCCCTGCCCCACCCGGGCAGGCCGCGAAGATCCGGGCATAGGTCTCGGGCTGCTTGTCCGAGACGATCTCCACCGCATCGAACCAGTCGCCCAGCCCGGACTGGGCGAGCTTGCGCTCTTGGTGCAGAAGATCGCCCTTGGTGATCAGCACGAGGTGATGATCCGCCGCCAGCGCCTCGACCGCCTCCTGCGCGTGCGGCAGCAACTCGATGGGGTGGGCCAGCATGTCCTGCCCGGCCTTGAGGATCTCGCCGATGACGCTGCCCGGCACCCGCCCGTCGGTGACCTCGATCGCGGTCTCGATCATCGACAGCACGAAGCCCTTCACGCCGAAACCGTAATGCCCGATATTGCGCCGCTCGGCCTCGAGCAGCCGCGCGTCGAGGTGATCGGCCTCCACATGGTCCTGCAGCAGCTCGGCGAATCGCTCCTGCGTCAGCTTGAAGAAACGCTCGTTGTGCCAGAGCGTGTCGTCCGCATCGAAACCGATTGTCAGCAAATTCGAGGCCATAAGGCGAAGACTCCGTCCTGAGCCCTTTTCTCCGGGCGATCACCGATTTATATAGACCCTTCGAGCCACCAACCGCAAAGCGCCTTGAGCCCGAGATGACAATCACCATCACGGAAAAAACCATCCGCCTCGCGAACTCGCCCTCCCTGCCGGGAGATGGCGATGGCGATGCCGATGTGGTCCTGCAGACCAAGCCCAAGACCAAGCGGCCGCCGCTCTACAAGGTGCTGCTGCTGAACGACGATTACACGCCGATGGAATTCGTCGTCCACGTGCTCGAGCGGTTTTTCGGCATGTCCCATGCCCAGGCTTTCGAAATCATGCTCACGGTGCACAAGAAGGGGGTCGCGGTGGTCGGCGTGTTCAGCCACGAGATCGCCGAGACCAAGGTCGGACAGGTGATGGATTTCGCCCGCCGCCATCAGCATCCGCTGCAATGCACCATGGAAAAGGAGTGAGCCGCGCCCCCGCGCCGGCCCTGCCATGACAGCCGACAGATTGAGTTTCGCAACAGAGGCAGGCCTCACCCTGCCCTCCGATGGCCGCATCCTGCTGATCGGCGCCCCCGGGGACCTGCTCACCGAGGCACTGCCGCTCGAGCGCTGCGCCGTGGTGCAGGGCTTCAAGCCCGATCATGACCTGTGGCAGCGCCGCGGTGTGTCCGTCGCTCTGGCACCCGAGGGCGACTTTGCCGCCGCCATCGTCTTCCTGCCCCGCTCGCGTGAGCTGGCCGAGGCGCGCGTCGCCATGGCTTGTGCCGCGGCCCCCGGCGGGCTGATCGTCATCGACGGCCAGAAGACCGACGGCATCGAGCCCATCGCCAAGGCGGTGAAGGCGCGTGCACCGCTGCTCGGTCAGGTCTCCAAGGCGCATGGCAAGACGGTCTGGTTCACCGCCACCGACGCCTTCGCAGACTGGGCCCGCGAGGCCGCGCCCAACGCCCACGGGCTGTGGACCGCGCCGGGCGTGTTCTCGGCCGACGCCCCCGATCCGGGCTCGGCCGCTCTGCTCGCCGCGCTGCCCGAGAAGCTCGGCGCGCAGGTCGCCGATCTCGGCGCCGGATGGGGCGGGCTCGGGGCCGGTCTGTTGACCCGCGACGGCATCAAGACGCTGCACATGGTCGAGGCCGACCACGCCGCGCTTGAGTGTGCGCGCCGCAACGTCACCGACCCGCGAGTGCAGTTCCACTGGGCCGACGCGACAGCCTGGACCCCGCCCGAACTGCTTGACGCCGTGGTGATGAACCCGCCCTTCCATCAGGGACGGCGTGCCGATCCCTCTCTGGGGCAGGCGTTCATCACCGCCGCGCGCAAGATGCTGAAACCGTCCGGGCAGCTCTGGCTGGTGGCCAACCGCCACCTGCCCTACGAGACCACGCTTGCCGCACAATTCCGCAACAGCGACGAGATCGCCGGGGACAACCGCTTCAAGATCCTGCACGGCTCTCGCCCGAACCGGTGATCTTCGCTAACGTCACCCCGATGCGCCGACTCTCAGGGAACGCCGAATGAGCTATTCGATCGAAGGCAAGACCGCCATCGTCACCGGAGCCGCAAACGGCGTCGGTCTCGCCATCGCACGGCACTTCGCCGACAAGGGCGCCAACGTGATGTTCGCCGACATGGACGAGAACCGGCTCGCCAAGGAATGCGGGCAGGAAACCGACGGCGGCAACATGTGCTACTTCGCCGGCGACCTGCGCGAGAAGCTGACGCTGAACAACCTGCTCTCGGCCACGCTCGACCAGTTCGACCGGGTCGATATCCTGATCAACGGGGCGCGGCAGATGATGCCGACCGACCCGCTCGACCTCGAAGACGACACCATGGAAACGCTGATCGGGCAGAACCTGATGCCGGCCTACCGGCTCAGCCAGATCGTCGCCAGGCGGATGATGAAGCAATCGAACGGCGACAGCGACCGGCAGGCCGGCGCGATCATCAACCTCTCGTCCATCGCCTCGCGCCGCACCCAGAAGCAGATCCTGTCCTACTCCGTGTCCTGCGCCGCGCTCGACCAGATGACCCGCTCGATGGCAGTCGCACTGGCACCCGAGCGCATCCGGGTGAACGGCGTCGGCTTCGGCTCGGTGATGTCGGCGAGCCTCAAGGACAAGCTCAAGGATCACCCGAACTACCGCAAGGAGATCGAAGCCAACACGCCGCTTGGCCGCATCGCGGCGCCCGGCGCGCTGGCCGAGGCGGTTCAGTTCCTCGCCTCCGAAGGGGCGGGCTTCATGACCGGTCAGATCCTCACCGTCGATGGCGGCCGCACGCTGATCGACCCGGTGGTCGCCCCCGCGCACTGATTGCCCCCGCCCCCGCTTGGGTCTAACACGGGCCCGCATAGCGAGGAGATCCACGATGACCGACACCGATGCCTTCGCCGAGCGCAAGATCCGCGCCTCGGACTGGTTCCGCGCCCTGCGCGACGAGATCGTGGCGGCCTTCGAGGGGCTCGAGCAGAGCCATGACACCGGCCCGTTCTCCGAAGACGCGCCCGGAGCCTTCGAGGTCACCCCCACCAGCCGCACCGCCGAGGACGGCTCCGATGCCGGTGGCGGGCTGATGAGCGTGATGCGCGGCGGTCGGGTCTTCGAGAAGGTCGGCGTCAACGTCTCCACCGTTTACGGCACGCTGGGCGAGGCGGCGCAGAAATCCATGGCGGCGCGCGGCGTGCCGGGGATCGAGAGCGACCCCCGCTTCTGGGCCAGCGGCATCAGCCTCGTCGCCCACATGCGCAACCCGCATGTCCCGGCGGTGCACATGAACACGCGCATGTTCTGGACCCCGAACGCGTGGTGGTTCGGCGGCGGCTCCGACCTCAACCCCTGCATCGAATACGACGAGGACACGGCGCATTTCCACGCCACGCAGAAGGCGCATCTCGACCCACACGGGCCGGCGCTCTATCCCGAGCTCAAGGCCTGGGCCGACGAGTATTTCTACATCCCGCACCGCAAGCGGGCGCGCGGTGTCGGCGGCATCTTCATGGACGACCGCAACACCGGCGACTGGGACGCGGATTTCGCGCTGACGCAGGATATCGGCCGCGCCTTCCTGCCGGCCTACCTGCCGCTGGTGGAAAAGCGCCGGGTGATGCCCTGCGACGCGGCGGACCGTGAGACGCAGCTGGTGCATCGCGGGCTCTATGCCGAGTACAATCTCGTCTATGACCGGGGCACCAAGTTCGGTCTGGCCACCGGGCACGATGCCAACGCGGTGCTGATGAGCCTGCCGCCGCTGGCAAAATGGATCTGATCTTAGGGTGACGCGTGGCGCCGGGCGGTCAAAACAGCCCGGCCTCCTTGGCGATCATCGCCGCATGGGTGCGGTTCGACGCGTTGATCTTGCGATACAGCGACTTCACGTGCAGCTTGACGGTCGGCTCGCGGATGTCGAGATCGCGGGCGATTTCCTTGTTGGACTTGCCCTGCGTCAGCCCCTCGAGCACCTCGAGTTCACGCGGCGACAGCTTCTCCGCGAGCGGGTTCACCTCGGTCTCTTCCTCGGCGCGCATGAAGTCGAGCGGCGCGTATTGCTCGCCCATCGCCATGAAGCGCACGGCATTGACCAGTGACTTGGCCGAGAGGGTCTTCGGTAGGAAGCCCGCGGCCCCGGCCTCGAGCACCTTTTCCGCCACCTCGCGGCTGGCGGTGCCCGAAATGATCGCGACGCGGCGCGCACCGGGCAGCGCCTGCATCCGGGTAAAGCCGGTCAGCCCGTTCATCCCCGGCATCGAGTAATCGAGCAGAACGAGATCGAAAGGTCCGTCCGTCGCGACCCGCGCCTCGGCCTCGGGATAGGTCGAGACCCCGATGGTCTCGAAACTGCCCTCGCCTTCGAGAAAAAGCTCGAGCGTGTCGCGCAGGAGGTCATGGTCATCGGCGATGAGAACACGCATGGCAGTCGTCTGTCGGGCGTCGGGACGCATCGCTAAATCAACCTTCACCTCGAAATCCCCTGTCAAGTTCCACGAATCACCTTTCGGTTGTTCTTCTAGGCTGGTCCGGAAAGGAGGTAAAATTAAGGAAGGCGTTCGCTACGCTGCGTAACGGTCACGGCTATCCCACTGGTCACACGGTCATCTTAGCACAGACCTCCGGAAAAGCGGGCTTTTCGACAGATATTTTCTGGCTGTTGCCCCAAGACGCTCATGCTGCCCTTAAGTTGTCCTCCGGGCCGGATGCCTCGAGCTCGAACTCGGACACGAGCGCCGCGAGATGCTGGACCCGCTCGGCGATCTCGTGCGAGCTGTCGCGGCTGGCCTCCGCCGCCGTGCCGTTCTGCGCGGTGAGTTCGTTGAGCCGCCGAATGGCATCGTTGATTTCCTCGAGTTCGCGACTCTGGCCGTCGGCGGCGGTGCTCACGCCCGAGAGCACCTCATCCACCTTGCGGATCTGTTCAAGGATGGTCTGCAACGCGCGGCCGGTCTCTCCGACCAGATCGACACCGCTCTTGACCTCGGCGGCGCTCTCTTCGATCAGCGCTTTGATCTCGAGCGCCGCGTCGGCCGAGCGCCCGGCGAGGCTCTGCACCTCCATCGCGACCACCGCAAAGCCCTTGCCGCTTTCGCCGGCGCGCGCGGCCTCGACCCCGGCATTCAGAGCCAGAAGGTTGGTCTGGAACGAGATATCCTCGATCACCCCGGTGATCTGGGCGATGCGGCCGGAGGAATCCGCGATCCGGTCCATCGCGTTCACCGCGCGGTCGACCACCCCGCCGGAGAGATCCGCGCGTTCGCGCGCGCCATCGGCAAGGTCCTTGGCATCCCTCAGCGACCCGCTGGTCTGGCGCAACGTCTCGGTCAGTCCGGACACGGTGTCGGAGGTGCGCGCGATCATCTCGACCTGGCGGGTGGTCCGGTCGGCAAGGTCGGACGCCGACACCCGCATATCCGACGCCTGATCGCGCAGCTCCGAGACGGTGCCTGCAAGCGTCAGCATGACCTCGCGCAGGCGCGCGGTCGCGGTGTTGAAATCGGTGCGAATCGAGTCGTATTCCGGCGCCAGCGGCGCGTCGAAGCGCAGGGTCAGCCGGGCATGGGCCAGCGCGTTCAGCCCCTCGGTCACCAGCTCCACCACCTGGCGATGCTTGTCGTGCAACGTGGCTTCCTCTTGTTCACGCCGTTCCGTGGCCGCCCTGGTGATCTGCTTGAAGCGATAGATCGACCGCGCCATCATCCCGATCTCTCCGCGCGCCTTGATATGGGGCACCCAGACCTCGAACTGGCCGCCGATCACTTCGTTCATCACCGCCGTGAGCCGGCGCAGCCGCCGCGTGACGAGCTCGGACTGGAACAGGGCAAAACCGGTGCTGAGCAAGACCACCCCCGCCGTCAACAGGGCCTCGAACCGGAGCGCCTGTCCCGCCTCCGCCGCACCGGCGGCGGTCAGTTCCGCCAGCTCCGCGACCAGCGACGCCTCGGCACTGCGCAGATCGTCGATCCACGCGGTCGAGGCCGCGAACCACGCCGGCGCGGTCAACCTTCCGCGTTCGCCGCCATAAGGCAGCGCCACGATAGCCTGGCGCATCGGCTCGAGCCTGCGCGCCGCCGGCGCGTCGGTCAGCCCGGCCACGAATCCCGGCCGTCCGAGCACCGCCTCCGCCCGTGTCAGGAAGGCGCGCTGCCGGGCACCGAGATCGGTGAAGCGGCGGTGCACCGGGTCGGCGAAGCGGGTGCCACCAAGCCCGGCGGCGCCCATCGCCCGTTCCAGCCCGGCGCTCTCTTTCGCGAGGGCGACCAGTTCAGCGGCCTCCATCAGAGTTGCCCCCGGATCGCCCCCGGCACCGAGGCGCACCCGGCTCGAGGCCGCCATCAGCGTCTCGATGATGCCGGTGTAGTAACCCGCAAGCTCGGGTACGGTCAGCGCCAACGCGTCGATCTGCTTGCGCCGCTTGGCGAGCGCCGCCATCCCGTCATCGACCGTTGCGACCTGCTCCGGCGCGACGTCCGACAACACCGCACGATCCGCCAGATGGGACTCGATCGCGGCATCCGTGGCCTCCCGCTGGGCGGCAAGCTCGGTGCGGAAATTGCGCCCGAGTGACGAGCTGAACCCGGCGGAATAGCCGCGTTCCTTCTGCAATTCATGCACCAGATCCGCGACCGTCCCGGATTCGGCGGCGACCTGAGACACCATCCTTTCGCGCTGGGACAGCTGTGACAGCGACGACAATCCGTTGCCAGCGAGGTACAGCACAAGCAACAGGAGTGGCGCAATGGCACTCAGCAACATCAGGCGCAGGCTCATTCCGTGGCATCCCGTTCAAACACAACCCTCCGCATGGTGTGCCGCATGAGGCGTTAAGATCCCTTGAACGCTGGCATCCCCTCATCCGGCCTGTCGCCCCGGTGGCGGCTGTGCCAAACTCTCGCGAAACAGCAGCGGAGGCCGGCATGGCAGATCTCGAAACCCGCATCGCGCAGGGGCGCGGCGACGCCCCGGCAGACCGCGTCCTGCGCGGAGGCCGCATCCTCGATCTCGTCACCGGCGACCTGCTCGAAGGCGACGTGGCGATCTGCGGCGACACCATCGTCGGCATTCTGGAGGACTACGAGGCGCGCGAGGTGATCGACGTGAGCGGCCTGATCCTGGTGCCCGGCTTCATCGACACCCACCTGCATATCGAGAGCAGCCTCGTCACCCCGTTCGAGTTCGACCGCTGCGTGACCCCGCGTGGCGTCACCACTGCGATCTGTGACCCGCACGAGATCGCCAACGTGATCGGCGCGGCGGGCATCCGCTACTTCCAGGAGGCCAGCGCGCATACGTTGATGGACATCCGCGTGCAGCTATCCTCCTGCGTGCCGTCGACGCATATGGAGACGGCGGGCGCCGAGCTGCTGGCCGAGGATCTGGCGCCACTGATGGGTCATCCGTCGGGCATCGGGCTGGCAGAGTTCATGAACTATCCCGGCGTGATCCACCGCGATCCGGAGGCGATGAAGAAGCTGCGGCTCTTCGAGGGCGGCCATGTGGATGGCCATTGCCCGCTGCTCTCGGGCAAGGATCTCAACGCCTATGTCGCCGCCGGCATCCGCACCGAGCACGAGGCAACCAGTGCCGGGGAGGCGCTCGAGAAGCTGCGCAAGGGCATGCGGGTGCTGATCCGCGAGGGCTCGGTCTCGAAGGACATGCACGCGCTGCAACCGCTCCTGAGCGAGCGCACGGCGCCCTACATGTGCCTGTGCACCGATGACCGCAACCCGCTGGATATCGCCGAGCACGGCCATCTCGATTACATGATCCGCACGATGATCGCGCTTGGCACCCCGCCGCTCGCGGCCTATCGCGCGGCGACCCTGTCGGCGGCTGAGGCCTTCGGGCTCAAGGATCGCGGCATGATCGCGCCGGGCAAGCGCGCCGATATCGTCGCAATCGACTCGCTCGACGGCTGCCATGCGCAGATGGTGCTGGCAGGCGGCGTGGTGGCGACCGACGCAGCCTTCGCGGCGCGCGGATCGGTCGAACCGGTAGGGCGCGGATCGGTCAAGGCGCCGCGGCTGGTGCCCGGGCAGTTTCGCGCCACCGGCAATCGCGAGGAAACCGACGTGATCGGCATCCGCGAGGGGCAGATCCTCACCGACCACCTGCGCGAGACGATCGTCATCGAGGACGGCGACAAGCGGCCCGACGCGGCGCGCGATCTGGTGCGCATCGCGGTGGCGGAGCGGCACGGCAAGAACGGCAACGTGGCCACCGGATTCGTGAAGGGGTTCGGGCTGCAGAGCGGGGCCATTGCCTCGACGGTCTGCCACGACCACCACAACATCGCCTGTGTCGGCGTCGATTACGACGACATGGCGCTGGCTGCGAACCGGCTCGAGGAGATCGAGGGCGGCTTCGTGGTGGCGCGGGGCGGCGAGATCCTCGCCGAGTTGGCGCTGCCGGTGGCCGGACTGATGAGCCTCTCACCGTTCGAGGAGGTGCGCGACCGGCTGGTCGAACTGCGCGCCGCGGCACGGTCGCTGGGTGTGACGCTGGAGGAGCCGTTCCTGCAGCTTGCCTTCCTTGCCCTGCCGGTGATCCCGTCTCTGAAGATCACAGACCGCGGCATGGTCGACGTGCTGAAGTTCGAGATCATTCCGGGCTGATCAGCCGCCGTCGCAGCGCTGATAGGTCAGGTTCACGGGTTCAGCCTCGGGCCCGGTTTCCTGCCGCTGCAGGCGGTCTCCGTCTTTCGTGAGGGTGAGCGACACGTCGTGTGACCAAGTCGTACCTTCGCCGGTATAGGAGAACTCTGCCGCGACCCTCTCCGGGCCGAGATGCTCAACCTCTCGCAGCGTGGCGCGGGACTCATAAAAGGTGAGGTGGCGGGCGGTGACGACCATCAGGCCCTTGGCGTCGGCCCGGCCCCGCGCGCAATCGGCGTCGACAAGCCCCCAGCGGCCCCGCATGTCGTCGGGCAGCACCTGAAGCTCCACCTCCTCGGGTGGAGTCGGCGCCTCGTCCGGCGCACACATTCCGACCTGCAATAGCGACAGCAGGGCGACCGGCAATGCGATATCCCGTATCATGGCGAAGTAACGAGGAGCCCCCGGGCAGGGTTCCGGCCCGGATCAGACCCGTATCAAACGTGGGTCAGAGCAGGTTCAGCAGTTCGATTGTGGGCCAGCCATCCGCCGGCAAGCCCAGTCGGGCCTGCATGTCGCGGACCGCCGAGCGCGTCCCGGCCCCGAGAATGCCATCAATGCCGCCCACGTCATAGCCCTTGGCGTCCAGCGCACGCTGCAGCGCCAGCATCTGCTCGCCCGAAAGGCCGGGATCGGGGTTGCCCGGGTCATAGACCGAGGCGCCCTCCAGCCGGGAGGCGAAGTAGGCGGCGGTCATGACGTAGGTAAAGCTCTGATTCCACTCAAAGTAGACGCGAAAATTCGGATAGGCGATGAAGCTCGGCCCGCCGCGCCCCTGCGGCAGCAGGATCGAGGCCTCGAGCCGGCCGTCATCCAGCGCCCCCTCGCGGGCCCGCACCCCGAGGCGCTCCCATTCGGCCACGCTCATCGTGGTCTCGAGCCCGGTCTGCGACCAGTCCATGTCGGTGGGCAGGACAACCTCCTGCAGCCACGGCTCGCCGTGGCGCCAGCCCAGCTCCGAGAGCATCTTGGCCCCCGAGAGCAGCGCATCCGGTGCCGAGGTCTTGAGCGTGACATGGCCATCGCCATCGCCGTCCATGCCGTTCTCGAGGATGTCCCTGGGCAGCATCTGCACCATGCCGATCTCGCCCGCCCAGGCGCCGGTGGTGGTGGCAGGATCGAAGTCACCCCGCTCATAGAGCTCCATCGCGGCGAAGATCTGCGGCCGGAAGATCTCGGGGCGGCGGCAGTCATGCGCCAGCGTGACCAGCGCGTTCAGCGTGTTGAAATCACCCTGGAAGGCACCGTAATCGGTCTCGAAGGCCCAGAACGCCAGCAGCACCCCGCGCGAGATGCCGTAATCGCGCTCGATCCGGTCGAAGACCTCGTCCCAGCGCTGCGACAGCTGGCGCCCCCGGTCGAGCCGGTCCTGGCTGATCAGCTTGCGCGAGAACTCGATGAATGGCGTCTGGAAGATGCCCTGCGCCCGGTCGCGGCGCAGCACGCTGCTGTCCTGCCGCGCCCCGGACAGGAAGCGCTGCACCACCTCGGCGTCGTGGCCCATCGCCACGGCCTCGTCCCGCAGCCCCGCCTTGAAGGTCTGGAAATCGCCGCCGCAGGGCACCTCCTGCGCGAAAGCCGCACCGGAGAGCGAAAGGGCGATGAGACAGGAGAGCGCGCGCATGTGAACCTCGTTTCCGCGTTTGGCGGCACAGTACCAGCCCGGTTTGGCGGCGCAAGAAGCGGCATCCCGCTCATGTTTGCGTTTCGTTCACATTCCTTACGAGTTCGTTAAACAATTGTTTAGAACTGAGGAAGACAAAGGCCTCATCGCCTGGGGACGACTGCTATCGGAGACGCGCATGAACGTGCTCATCGTCGAAAGTCGGAAAGAGTTGGGTGGCCTGTGGTCGCGCCATCTGGCGCGGCTCGGCGCGACGGTCACCGTCGCGCTGACCGAAGACGAGGCCACCGGCCACCTGCTCGACAGCCCGACCGACATCATCGTCCTAGACCTCGTGCTCGACGAGGGCAGCGCCATCGCGGTGGCGGATTTCGCCAATTACCGGAGGCCCGAGGCGAAGGTGATCTTCGTCACCAACACCTCGTTCTTTTCCGACGGCTCGATCTTCCAGCTCTGCAGCAACGCCTGCGCCTACCTGCCAAGCGCCACACCGCCGGCGGACCTGGCCGCGATGGTCGAGCATTTCGGCCAGCCCGAGCCGCACTGAGCCCGCTCAGGCGGCCTTGAGCGCCTCCCGCCCATGCGGCGCCATCAGGTCGAGGTCGGGGCCCACCGGGATGATCCGGTTCGGATTGATCATGTCGTGGCTGTAGTAGTAGTGCCGCTTGAAATGATCGAAATGCACCGTGTCGGCAACGCCGGGCCACTGGTAGAGCTCGCGCGTGTAGGCCCAGAGGTTGGGATAGTCGACGATCCGCGCCTTGTTGCACTTGAAGTGCACGTTGTAGACCTGATCGAAGCGGATCAGCGTGGTGAAGAGCCGCCAATCGGCCTCGGTGACGCGGTCCCCCATCAGGTAGCGGCCCTTGGACAGGCGCTCCTCGATCCAGTCGAGGCTCTCGAAGAGCGGCCCCACCGCATCGTCATAGGCCTCCTGCGAAGTGGCGAACCCGGCCTTGTAGACGCCGTTGTTCACCGTGTCGTAGATCCGCGCGTTGACCGGCTCGATGGCCTCGCGCAGCGCCTCGGGCCAGTAATCATCACTGTTGCCGGTCAGCCCGTCGAAGGCCTCGTTCAACATCCGGATGATCTCGGCGCTCTCGTTCGAGACGATGGTCTCGCGCTCCTTGTCCCAAAGCACCGGGACCGTGACGCGCCCCGAGATGTCGGGCTGCGCCTTGGTGTAAATGTCGCGCAGGAACGGAAGATCGTAGAGCCGGTCGCCGGTGGCGCCGGGAAAATCGGTCTTGAAGGTCCAGCCATCCGACAGCATGTCGGGGTGCACCACGCTCACCGGTATCAGCTCCTCGAGCCCCTTGAGCGCGCGGAACACCAGCGCCCGGTGCGCCCACGGGCAGGCATAGCTGACATAGAGGTGATAGCGCCCCGGCTCAGCCTTGAAGCCGCCCTCACCCGAGGGGCCGGCACTGCCATCGGCGGTGATCCAGTTGCGAAACGCCGTCTCGCTGCGTTGAAATTTGCCGCTGTCGTCGTTGTAGTCCCAGCGGTCCTGCCATTCGCCGTCAACCAGCAAACCCATCGGCTCTCTCCTCTTTTGTTGGGAGAGAAATTAGGCTTTGGACGCCAGCAGGCAATTGCGGCGCGGCGCGCAGGGTCTTCGCGCAGCCGCACAGCCCGACCCGGAACAGACGCCGCGCCGGGCTGGCCGGGGGCTATTGCTGGATCGACTCGAGGTAGTAGGCGATCGACAGGATGCGTCCGCGTGCCAGCGCCTCGGCGCCGCCCATCATGCCGCTTTCGGTCATCAGACGCGACTTGAAGACGGTGCCCCAGATCGGCATCGGATCGCCATGCGCCCGCAGCTGGGTGCGGCCGTCGATGATGTGGATGACCTCGAGCATCGGAAACACGCCGTCATTGTTGGCCGAGAGGTGCGTCAGGTCGGGCATCTCCACGGTCAAGAGCTCAGCCAGAGACCCCTGCCCCATGCCGCTTTCGCCGTGGCAACCGGCGCAGCCCTCGACGAAATCCTGCTTGCCCATGTCATCGGCCAGCCCCGCCCCGGCGCTCAGCGCGAGGGCCGCAGCAGCGGCCAGCGTGGTGTTCAGACGTGTCATGTCGTGTCTCCCCTTCATCGGTGATGAGCCTCCCTCACGTCGCGCGGTCATATGCGCGAAGTGACATGTCAACGAAGCGCCGGTTTACGCAGCGCCACCTTGACCTGCCTCATTGACAGGAACGGGAAGAGGGGAAACCAGGGGCGGCCCGGCTCAGCGCCGGTTGTAGACCTGCCAGAGCCAGAGCAGCAGCATGGCGCCCAGTACCGCGCCCACCAGCCCGGCCAGAGCGCCGGTCACCGCGATCAGCAGCCGCAGCACCAGCCCGCCGATCACCGCCCCGGCGATGCCGAGCGCCATGGTCTGCACGAGGCCGAGTTCGATCCGCATGAAGCGCGTGGCGAGGAACCCCGCCGCGGCGCCGATGATGATGAGCCAGACGACCGACATGGGCCTTACCTCCGTCCGCGCCAGTGAAACGGCACGATGATCAGCGCCCCGATCGACGAGGCGATGGCGTTGAGCCCCGGTGAGCCGAAGCCGATGCCGAACATCAGCCGGATGAAATATGCCAGGAATGCGCCACCGATGCAGATGATGATGCTCGGCAGGATGCCGTTGCGGGTAAAGCCGCTGCGCTCCGAGGCGTAGCCGACGATGCTCGCGATCACCACCGTGCCGATCAGCATGGGAAACATCAGCCCGCCCCCAGCGTCGCGCCCTGCGGGATCGCCATGCCGCGCAGGAAGGTCTCGGCATCCTGCGCCCCCTTGCCGGCGCGTTGCGCGCGCGTGACCTGCACCGCGCCCGTGCCGCAGGCGATGGTGAAGCCGTCATCAAGCGCCGTACCAGGCGCGCCCTGCCCGTCGACCACGCGGGCCCCCAAGAGCTTGATGCGGTGCTCGCCCAGCAGGGTCCAGGCGCCGGGGAACGGCGCCAGCCCGCGGATCTGGCGCGAGATCTCTTCCGCCGGGCGCGTCCAGTCCACCGCCGCCTCGGCCTTGTCGATCTTCTGCGCGTAGGTGACGCCCTCTTCGGGCTGCACCTCGGGGGTGAGGGAGTCCAGCTGCGACAGCGCCTGAACGATCAGTCCCGCACCCATGGCGCTCAGCCGGTCATGCAGCGCGCCGGTGGTCTCCTCCGGGCCAATCTCGGTGGCCTCGCGCAGCAGCACCGGGCCGGTGTCGAGCCCGGCCTCCATCTGCATGATGCAGATGCCGGTCTGCGCATCGCCCGACAGGATCGCGCGGTGGATCGGGGCCGCTCCACGCCAGCGCGGCAGCAGCGAGGCGTGGATGTTGAGGCAGCCCTTGGCCGGCGCGTCGAGGATGGCCTGCGGCAGGATCAGCCCATAGGCCACCACCACCGCGATGTCGGCCTCGAGCTCGGCGAAGCTCGCCTGCTCCTCAGATGATTTCAGGCTCACCGGGTGGCGCACCTCGAGCCCCAGCGCCTCGGCGCGGGCATGCACCGGCGTGGGCCGGTCTTTCTTGCCGCGCCCGGCCGGGCGCGGCGGCTGGCAGTAGACCGCGGCGATCTCGTGCCCCGCCTCGACCAGCGCATCCAGCACCGGAACCGAGAAGTCCGGCGTTCCCATGAAGATCACCCGCATTGGCCTGCTCCTTGCTTCGCTCAGTCCCCCCCGAGATAGTCGCTCGGAGAGGCGGAGGCCAGTGCTCAGCGCTCCTTGAGGTAGGGCTCGCCGCTGGCGCGGGGCGGGATCGCCTTGCCGACGAAGCCCGCGAGGATGATCACCGTCAGGATATAAGGCAGCGCGTCCATCACCTGCACCGGCACGGTAAAGGCGCCGAGATCAATGTTCTGGTAGCGCAGCGCCACCGCCTGCAGCAGGCCAAAGAGCAGACAGGCCCAGAGCGCGTACCACGGCCGCCACTTGGCGAAGATCAGCGCCGCCAGAGCGATGTAGCCGCGCCCGGCGGTCATCTCGCGCACGAACCCCGCCTGCAGGCCGGTGGCCAGGTAGGCCCCCGCGAGCCCGCAGAGCAGGCCGCAGATGGCGATGGCCGCGTAGCGCAGCCCGATCACCGAGACACCGGCGGTGTCGACCGCCTCCGGCGCCTCGCCCACCGCGCGCAGGCGCAGGCCAAAGCGGGTGCGGTAGAGGATGAACCACGACAGCGGCACCATCAGAAAGGCCACGTAGACGAGGATCGAGTGCCCCGAGATCAGCTCGGCATAGATCGGCCCGATCACCGGCACGCCCGAAAGCGCCTCGGCGAAGGGCAGCGTGATGCCGGTGAAGCGGCCGCCGCCGATCAGCGAGGGCGTGCGCCCGCCCTGTCCAAACCAGCTTTGCGCGATCAGCACCGTCAGGCCTGAGGCGAGGAAGTTGATCGCCACCCCCGAGATCAGCTGGTTGCCGCGGAAGGTGATCGAGGCGAGCCCGTGGATGGCGCTCATCAGCGTGGCCGAGACGATCCCCGCCAGCAGGCCGAGCCAGACCGAACCGGTCACCGCGGCGACAGCGGCGGAGGCGAAGGCCGCGGCGAGCATCTTGCCCTCGAGGCCGATATCGACAACGCCCGAGCGCTCGGAAAACAGCCCGGCGAGGCAGGCGAAGAGCAGCGGCGTGGCAAGGCGCACGGTGGAATCGAGCACCTGCAGAAGGGTTGCGAAATCCATCAGCCGTTCCTCCGCCGGGTCGCCATGAAGATGCGTTCGAGCGGCATCCGCACCATGTTGTCGAGCGCGCCGGTAAACAGGATCACCAGCGCCTGGATCACGGTGATCAGCTCGCGCGGGATGTTGGTCCAGAGCGCCAGCTCGGCGCCGCCCTGATAGAGGAAGCCGAAGAGCAGCGCCGCGAGGAAGATCCCCACCGGGTGCGAGCGCCCCATCAGCGCCACCGCGATGCCGATGAAGCCGGCGCCCTCGGTGGCGTTCATCACCAGGCGCTCGGCCTCGCCCATGGTGGTGTTGAGTGCCATCATGCCGGCGAGACCGCCCGAGATCAGCATCGCCACGACGGTGATGCGCACCGGAGAGATGCCGGCATAGCGGGCGGCGCTCTCGGAATGGCCGAAGGCGCGGATCTCGTAGCCGAGCTTGGTGCGCCACATCAGGAACCAGAAGGCGACGCAGGCCAGCACCGCGAGAAAGAAGGTCACGTTGGCGGGCGAGCCGCGGAACAGCGGGTTCTCGGCGGTGGCGAACAGGTCCTGGAAGGTCGGCAGCTGGGTTGCCTCGGGGAACTTGGCGGTGGCCGGGTCCATGGCCCCCTGCGGGCGCAGAACATTGACCAGCACGTAGTTCAGCACCGCCGCGGCGATGAAGTTGAACATGATGGTGGTGATCACGATGTGGCTGCCGCGCTTGGCCTGAAGATAGGCCGGGATCAGCGCCCAGAGTGCCCCGAACGCGCCGGCGGCCAGCGTCGCCACCAGCAGCGCGATGCTCCAGTGCGGGAACGGGATGAACAGGCAGACCAGCGCCACGCCCAGCCCGCCGATCATCGCCTGCCCCTCGCCGCCGATGTTGAACATCTTGGCGTGAAAGGCCACCGCGACGCAGAGCCCGGTGAAGATGAAGTTGGTGGTGTAATAGAGCGTGTAGCCCCAGCCGGCGCTGCGCATCAGCGCGCCCTCGACCATCAGCTTGAACGCATCGACCGGGTTCTCGCCGATGGCGAGGATCACCAGCGCCGACAGCACGGCGGCGAGCAGGATCGAGATCAGGGGCACGAGCACCGCGTCGGCCCAGGCGGGCATCTTATCCATTCGGGGCCTCTTGGTTCAGGGGCGCGCCCTGCGGGCGCGGGTGCCTCCGGCGGGAGTATTTGGGACGTAAAGAAGCAGGGGACGTCGCGAGGCGGGCGGGCTCAGTCATGCTGCTCGGCCTCCCGGGCTTCCTTTTCGTGAAGCGACGCATCGACGGCCTCGATCAGCGGCTTGTCGGGCCGTTCGGTGACGCCGGCCATCAGCAGGCCGAGCTCGGTCTGGTCGGTCTCCGAGGGCAGACGCTCGCCCATGATCTGGCCGTCGAACATCACCGCGATGCGATCCGACAGCGACAGGATCTCGTCGAGCTCCACCGAGACCAGCAGGATCGCCTTGCCCTTGTCGCGCAGGCGCACGATTTCCTGATGGATGAACTCGATGGCGCCGATGTCGACGCCGCGGGTCGGCTGGCCGATCAGCAGGATGTCGGGATCGCGCTCGATCTCGCGGGCCAGCACGATCTTCTGCTGGTTGCCGCCGGAGAAATTCCGGGCGGCGAGCTGCGGGTTCGGCGGGCGCACATCGTAGCGGGTCATCTTGTCCTGCGCCTCCTCGCGGATCAGCGCATTGTTCATCAGCATGCCCGACTGGTAGCGCGGGTCGCGGTGGTAGCCGAAGACGATGTTCTCCCACGCCGTGTAGGCCATGATCAGCCCCTCGGTCTGCCGGTCCTCGGGGACATGGGCGATGCCGCGGTCGCGGCGCGACTGGCCGTCGGACTTGGCGCCGGTCAGGTCGATCTCGGAGCCGTTGACCAGCACCCGGCCGGTGGCGTCGGCATAGCCGCCCAGCACCTCGAGCAGCTCGGACTGGCCGTTGCCGGCGACGCCGGCGATGCCGAGGATCTCTCCGGCGCGGACCTCGAGCGAGACGCCCTTGAGGCGCTCGACCCCGTGGCTGTCGACATGGCGCAGCCCCTCGACCTGCAACACCGGGGCGCCGATCTCGGCCGGCGCCTTGTCGACCCGCAGCAGCACCTTCCGGCCGACCATCAACTCGGCCAGTTCCTCGGGCGAGGTCTCGCGGGTCTTGACGGTGGCGGTCATCTGGCCGCGGCGCATCACCGAGACGGTGTCGGTGATCTCCATGATCTCGCGAAGCTTGTGGGTGATCAGGATGATCGTCTTGCCCTCGGCCCGGAGGTTGTCGAGGATGCGGAACAGGTGGTCGGCCTCGGCGGGCGTGAGCACGCCGGTGGGCTCGTCGAGGATCAGGATGTCGGCCTGCCGGTAGAGCGCCTTGAGAATCTCGACGCGCTGCTGGTGGCCGACGCTGAGATTCTCGATCAGCTGGTCGGGATCGACCGAGAGCTCGTATTCCTCCGACAGCTGGCGCAGCACGCCGCGAGCGCGGGCCAACGACGCGTTGAGCATCGGGCCGTCCTCGGCGCCGAGGATGACGTTCTCGAGCACGGTGAAGTTCTGCACCAGCTTGAAGTGCTGGAACACCATGCCGATGCCGGCGGAGATCGCCGCCTGGCTGTCGCTGATCTCGGTGCGCTGCCCGTTGATGAAGATCTCGCCGGCATCGGCCTTGTAGAAACCGTAGAGGATCGACATCAGCGTCGATTTCCCGGCGCCGTTCTCGCCGATGATGCCGTGGATCGTGCCCGGCATGACGCGGATCGAGATGTCCTTGTTGGCCTGGACGGGGCCGAAGGCCTTGGAGATGCCTTGCAGCTCGATGGCGGGGGCGGTCATGGCAGATTCCCGGGTCGTAACTGGAAGCGCGGCTCCTCCACCGGTGCAGGCGGAGGAGCCGACCCTGTTTGGAGAGCGGGCCGGGGTCACCGGCCCGCAGGCGCTCAGAAGTTGAGGACGGGGCAGCTGTCGTCGGAAGAGTAGTCGTGCACCGCGATCTCGCCCGCGATGATCTCTTCGCGCGCGGCATCGACCGCGGCCTTCATCTCCTCGGTGACCAGCGCCTCGTTGTTCTCGTCCAGCGCGTAGCCGACGCCGTTCTCGGCCAGACCCAGCACCATAACGCCGGTCTCGAGTTCGTCGCCCGCGGTCATCGCTTCCTGCACCGCCACGTCGACGCGCTTGAGCATCGAGGTCAGCACCTCGCCCGGGTGCAGGTGGTTCTGATTGCTGTCCACGCCGACCGACAGGATATCCTCGTCGGCGGCGGTCTGCAGCACGCCGAGGCCAGTGCCACCGGCGGCGGCATAGATCACGTCGGCGCCCTGGCTGATCTGCGCCTTGGCAAGCTCCGAGCCCTTCACCGGGTCGTTCCACGCCGCCGGGGTGGTGCCGGTCATGTTGGCGATCACCGTGGCGTCGGGGTTGGCGGCCATCACGCCCTGCGCATAACCGCAGGCGAACTTGCGGATCAGCGGCACGTCCATGCCGCCCACGAAGCCCACGGTGCCGCTCTCGGAGGCCATCGCCGCCATCATGCCGACGAGATACGAGCCCTCGTGCTCGGAGAACAGGATCGAGAGCACGTTCGGGTGCTCCTCGGGGTTCACGAAGCCGTCGATGGTGACGAACTTGGTGTCCGGGTAATCCGCCGCCACCGAGGCAATCGGGGTCGACATGGAGAAGCCGGTGGTGACCACCGGGTTGAAGCCGGCCTCGGCGAAACGGCGCAGGGCCTGCTCGCGCTGCGCTTCGGATTGCAGCTCGATATCGCGATAGCTGCCGCCGGTCGCGGCGGCATAGGCCTCGGCGCCATTATACGCGGCTTCGTTGAAGCTCTTGTCGAATTTCCCGCCAAGGTCGTAGACCAGCGCCGGATCGGCCAGCGCAGCACCTGCGGTCAGCGCCAGCGCGGCGCTTGCGCCGAGGAATTTGGTCATCAGGGTCATATGTTGCTCCCAGGTGGTGGTGGCGGCGCGGGCTTGCGCGCAGCTCTTATGCCTGATCCGTGCAGATCATGGTTGATTTAAGGCCTTGGGAAGCAACAGGGTCAACCGGATTCTGCACCGGGTGACGCGGCGATTTCGGAGCCGCGGGCGCTAACCTCGGGTCAGCGCCTTCGTCATGAGCAGCGCGTCGTCGCAGGAGCCGTCGGCGCGCCGGTAATAGCCCTTGCGCCGGCCGGTCTCGACATAGCCGCAGGCGGCGTAAAGCCCTCGCGCCGGGGCGTTTTCCGCCGCCACCTCGAGAAACACCGAGACCGCGCCGCGGGCGCGCGCATCCTGTTCGAAGGTGGCGAGAACCGCTCGCCCCCGGCCCTGCCGCTGGCCCTCCGGATCACTGGCAAGCGCGAGGATCTCGGCCTCGTCGGCGATCACCCGCCCGAGCACGAAGGCGCCTTCGGCGCAGCTCAGCAAGGCGGTGGGATGGGCGAGCGTGGACGCGAAATCCGCCTCGGACCAAGGCTGCGTGTGGCGATAGGCGCGCGCCGCCAGCGCGGCCAGTTCGGCCGGGCTCACGGCAGGATCGCCGGCGGCGCCTCGCGCGAAGGAGCCGCATCTGCCGGGCGCACGTAGACCGGGCTTGGCCGCGGCAGATCCGGGGCGCGGAAGCGCTCGCCCGCCACCCGCGCGACGCCCTCGACAAGGCTTTGCGCCGGGCGCGCAAAGGGCAGCGAGTGGCTGAGGGTCGGCATCTCGCCCAGCTCGGCCGCGATCGCCTCGGCATCCGGCAGCGACAGCACCGGCCCGGCGCCATCCGGGCCGAAGCGCTGCGCATAGGACATCCGCCGCGAGCCGAACACCGCCGCCGCAACCGGACGCGCGGCGCCCCAGACCGTCGCCTCCGGCGCCGTCACGCCCACCGCCGGGATGCCCAGCGACAGGGCCAGCCCGCGCGCGGTCGCCACCGAGATGCGGATGCCGGTAAAGTTGCCCGGCCCGGTGCAGACCCCGAGCGCGTCGAGGTCGCGCCAGCCGAGCCCCGCCTCCTCAAGCATCTCCTCTAGCATCGGCACCAGACGCTCGGCCTGCCCGCGCGCCATCTCTTCGTGCCGCAGGCACAGCACCTCCGTACCGCGCAGCAGGCAGGCCGCGACGCAGGCAGAGGAGGTGTCGAAGGCAAGAACGGTATCGGTCATGCAACCTTGCGCCCGGGCGGATCCGCCCGGGTCTCGGGACCGGTGTCGCGCGCCGCCGTCAGACGGCGACCGGGCGGACCTCGGTCACTTCGGGGATGTAGTGGCGCAGCAGGTTCTCGATGCCCATCTTCAGGGTCAGGGTCGAGGACGGGCAGCCGGCGCAGGCGCCCTGCATGTGCAGGTAGACCACGCCACGCTCGAAGCCGTGGAAAGTGATGTCGCCGCCATCCTGAGCCACGGCCGGGCGCACGCGGCTGTCGAGCAGCTCCTTGATCTGGCCGACGATCTCCTCGTCCTCGCCTTCGAAGGCGGCATGGCCCGAGGCCCCGCCCTCACCGGCCATCACGGGCTCGCCGGACTGGAAATGCTCCATGATCGCGCCAAGCACGGCGGGCTTCACGTGGTCCCAGTCGGCGCCATCGGCCTTGGTCACGGTGACGAAATCCGAACCGAGGAAGACGCCGGTCACACCGGTCACGCCGAACAGGCGCTTGGCCAGCGGCGAGGCATCGGCGCCCTCGGCGCTCGGGAAGTCGGCAGTGCCTGCGCCCAGAACCGTCTGGCCGGGCAGGAACTTCAGCGTCGCGGGGTTCGGGGTGGATTCGGTCTGAATGAACATCTCAAGGGTACCTTTCTCCGGGCCCTCCCTATATGCGCCTCTCCCGGCGGAGCGTCAAGGTTTAGAACCATTCTAAGACGAGCCTGACGCCACGCGACCGGCGCAACGAACACACCAGCTCCGTTCGGCGGCAGAGCCCCCCTGCCCGCCAGCAACCCGCACCCCCTGCTTCTCTACGTCGATAAATACTCACATCCCGGCGCCTGCCACGCCGTGCGGCGCTCAGGTGATGTCCTCGAGCCGCTCCTTCGACAGATCTCCCGGAACGATGGTCACCGGGATCGGCAGGCTGCCCGAACCGCGGCTGAGCTGGCTGACCAGAGGCCCCGGCCCCTTCTTGCCCGAAGCCGCCCCCAGCACCAGCACGCCGATGGCCTCATCGGCCTTCACCTGGCCGAGGATCTCGCTCACCACGTCGCCCTCGCGGATCACCAGCTCGGGGTCGACATCGTGGCGGTCGCGCATCCACTTGGCGAAGACCTCGTAATGGGCGTGGATGCGCTCGCGCGCCTCCTCGCGCATCAGGTCGCCGACGCCGATCCAGTGGTTGAACTCGTCCGGCGGGATCACCGACAGGATCGTCACCCCGCCCTTTGTCTTCTCCGCGCGCATGGCGGCGAAGCGCATGGCGTTGAGGCATTCGCGGCTGTCATCGAGAATGACGAGAAACTTGCGCATCATGGCTCTCCCTTGCCGGGATCATGGTGCAGGGCACAGGCATTGGCAACGGGGCTTCGTGACAAGCCCCTGCGGCAGATCACCCGGTGGTCTTGGCCCAGTCCCAATAAAGCTCACGCACCCGGCGGGTGACCGGGCCGACCTGGTAGGAGACATCCTCGAACGCCGTCACCGGGGTGACCTTGTTCATGTTGCCCGACAGGAACACCTCGTCCGCGGCCTCGAAATCGGCGAAGCTCAGCACCGCCTCGTGCACCTCCATGCCGTCGGCGCGCATGTTGGCGATATGCCGGGCGCGGGTGATGCCAGACAGGAAGGTGCCGTTGGCGATCGGGGTGAAGGTGACCCCATCCTTGACCATGAAGACGTTGGCGGTGGCGCTCTCGGCGACGTTGCCCATGGCGTCGGCCACCAGCGCGTTGCCGAAGCCGCGGGCGTGCACCTCGGCCAGCATCCGAGCGTTGTTGGGATAGAGGCAGCCGGCCTTGGCGTTGACCACCGCATCCTCCATCACCGGACGGCGGAAACGGGTCCGTCCGAGCGTGGTGGTGGCGCTTTCGGGGGCCATCGGGATCTCTTCGAGGCAGATGGCGAAGCCGGTCTGTTCCTCCGAGGGCACGATCGCGGTCTTGTCGCCACCGATGCCCCAGTACATCGGGCGGATATACACCGCCGCGCCCTCGGCATAGGCGCCGAGCCCCTCCCAGACGATCTGCACCATCTCCTCGGTGGTGACGGTGGGGCGCAGCATCAGCGCCTCGGCGGAGCGGTTCACCCGGGCGCAATGGGCCCAGAGATCCGGCGCCAGCCCGTTCACGAAGCGCGCGCCGTCGAACACCGTGCTGCCGAGCCACGCGCCGTGGTCGGCGGCGCGCATCACCGAGACGTCTCCGTCGTGCCAGGTGCCCTGGAAATAGGTCCGGATGTTCTTGCCGACTGCCATGAGTGCGCCCCCTTCGAATTGCGCCGCCAACCTAGGCCCGGGCGCGGGCGAGGTCCAGTGCGCGGCGCAGCAAATCGGCGGGCGCGCCGCGGCGCTCAGCCCTTCTCGTGGAAGAAGGCGTAGATCCGCTCGGCCAGCGCCGCGCTCACCCCGTCCACCGCCTTGAGATCGGCGAGGTTGGCGCGGCTCACCGCCTTGGCGGAACCGAAATGCGCCAGGAGCGCCCGCTTGCGCGCCGCGCCCACGCCCGGCACCTCGTCGAGCGGATTGGCCATCTGGCTCTTGGCGCGCTTGGCGCGGTGGGTCCCGATGGCAAAGCGGTGGGCCTCGTCACGCAGGCGCTGCACGAAATAGAGCACCGGGTCGTTGTGGCGCAGCGCGAAGGGGCGCTGGCCGACACGGTGAAACTCTTCCTTGCCGGCGTCGCGGTCGATGCCCTTGGCGACGCCCACCATGGGCACGTCCTCGACCCCGAACTCGCGCATGATCTCGGCCACCGCCGAGACCTGCCCGGCGCCGCCATCGATCAGCAGAAGATCCGGCCACAGCCCCTTCTGGCGGTCCGGGTCGTCCTTCAGCAACCGTGTGAAGCGGCGCGTCAGCACCTCCTTCATCATGCCGAAATCGTCGCCCGGGACGAGCTCTTCGCCCTTGATGTTGTACTTTCGGTACTGGTTCTTCATGAACCCGTCCGGCCCGGCCACGATCATCCCGCCCACCGCGTTGGTGCCCATGATGTGCGAGTTGTCATAGACCTCGATGCGCTGCGGCGGCGCATCCAGAGCGAACGCCTCGGCCAGCCCGCGCAGCAGCTTGGCCTGCGTCGCGGTCTCGGCCATGCGGCGGGCGAGGCTCTCGCGGGCGTTGCGCGCCGCACCCTCGACCAGTTCTGCCTTCTCGCCCCGGAGCGGGACCGCGATCTCGACCTTGCGGCCGAGCTTGTCGCTCAGCGCCTGGCACATCAGGTCGGGGTTCTCGATCTCGTGGTTCAGCAGCAGCAGGCGCGGCGGCTCCTTGGTGTCGTAGAACTGCCCGAGGAAGGCCTCGAGCACTTCCTGCGGCTCCACGTCCTCGCCGACGCGGGGGTAATAATCCTTGTTGCCCCAGTTCTGGTTGGCGCGGATGAAGAACACCTGCACGCAAGCCTGCCCGCCCTCCATGTGGAGCGCGATCACGTCGGCCTCGGCCACGGTCTGCGGGTTGATGCCCTGCACCGTCTGGACCTGGGTCAGCGCGCGGATGCGGTCGCGCAGCGCCGCGGCGCGCTCGAACTCCATCGCCTCCGAGGCCTCGGCCATCTGCGCCGCCAGCGTCTCCTGCACCCGGGTCGACTTGCCCGACAGGAAGCGCTCGGCATCGCGCACGCTCTCTGCGTAATCCGCCTCCGAGATGTAGCCGACGCAGGGCGCCGAGCAGCGCTTGATCTGGTAGAGCAGGCAGGGCCGCGTGCGCCCCTCGAACATCGAATCCGAGCAGTTGCGCAGCAGGAACGCCTTCTGCAGCTGGTTCAGCGTCCGGTTCACTGCGCCGGCGCTGGCGAAGGGGCCGTAATAGGCCCCCTTCTCTGTCTTGGCGCCGCGATGCTTGCGGATCTGCGGAAAGGCGTGCTCGGTGGTGACCTGGATGTTCGGGAACGACTTGTCGTCACGCAGCAGCACGTTGAACTTGGGCTTGAGCTGCTTGATCAGGTTCTGCTCGAGCAGCAGCGCCTCGGTCTCGGTGCGCGTCGTGAGGAACATCATCGACGCGGTTTCCGAGATCATCCGCGAGATGCGCCGCGAATGCTGCGCCGAGGGCCGCGAGTAGTTCGACACCCGCGCCCTCAGGTTCCGCGCCTTGCCGACATAGAGCACCCGGCTCTGGTCATCGAGCATGCGATAGACGCCCGGGCTCGAGTCCAGCGTCCTCAGATAGGAGTGGATGAGCTCGTAGCCACGCAGGGCGGGCGTTTCGTGGGTTTCGCTCTCCTCGGTCATGATCGTTTGTGCCCGAACGCTCTCAATCTCGTGATTCCCCATCTCTGCTGCAATGCCCGACCAGCGAGATCAACATTTATGTAATCCACGGATCCTGTGGATAATCCTTTGGGCAAATTCTGGGGAACTGCGATTTTCCCTTGTTAGAAGGCGGTTTCCGTCAAAAGATGGATTTTTAGGCAGTTTTATAACCTACTGATTTTAGAGGAAACTTTTCCTCACACCCGCCAAACCCTTGATGACACGGCAATTTTGTAACGCTTTCGAAACAGCTCTGTGAACCGGTGCACAACCTGACGCAGGGGCACTCACTCAACGCCCAGCACATCGGGCGTCTGCCACGAGAGGTGCTGTCCACCGTCCACGCAGAGCAGCTGTCCGGTGAAGCCCGGCGACGCCAGGATATACCCCAGCGCGGCGGTGATATCGGCCGGGTTGGCGCCGCGCTCGAGCACCGTCGCCGCGCGTTGCCTGGCAAAGTGATCGTCGCTCTGGCGCGCCCCCTGAAGCGTCGGGCCGGGCCCGATGGCATTGACCCGCACCTTGGGCGCCAGCGCCATGGCGGCGGTCCGAGTGAGCGTCCAGAGCGCCGACTTGGCCAGCGTGTAGCTCATGAACTCCGGCGTCAGCTTGCGCACCCGCTGGTCGATCATGTTGACCACCACGCCCTGCGCCACCGGCTCGTCCATGTCGTCGCTCAGCGGCTCGGCCACCTGCGCCGCGAGCGCCTGCGTCAGCACGAAGGGCGCCCGGAGGTTCGACTCGAAATGCCGGTCCCAGCTCTCGCGCGTGGTGCTCTCGATATTGTCGTAATCGAAGATCGAGGCGTTGTTGACCAGCACGCTCAGCGGTCCACCCAGCGCCTCGGAGGAGCGCGGCACGAGGGCCTGAGCGGCATCTTCCTCGAGCAGGTCCGCCTGCAGCGCCTCGGCCTTGCGGCCCTTGGCGCGGATCATCTCGGCGACCTCCTGCGCGGCCTCCTCCGAGCCCGCGTAATGCACCGCAACGTCGAAACCGCGCTCGGCGAGGTCCAGCGCCATCGCGCGGCCCAGCCGCTTGCCCGCTCCGGTGACCAGCGCCCTTTTCACCTGCAACGTCATTCCAAGCTCTCCCTCATCCACCGATCAGCACGATGGAGACATAGCCCACATAGAGCGCCGACAAGATCACGCCCCAGACATTGCCCAGATCCTTCTTCAGGAACACGAAGGGGATCAGCAGCAGAGAGGCGCCCAGCATCACCCAGAAGTCGAAGTAGAGCATCTCGAGGTCGACCGGGATCGGCTTGATCAGCGAGGCGATGCCGATGATGGCCAGCAGGTTGAACAGGTTCGAGCCGATGACATTGCCCAGCGCCACGTCCGCCTGCCGCCGGATCGCCGCCATGACCGTGGTGGCAAGCTCGGGCAGCGAGGTGCCCAGCGCCACCAGCGTGAGGCCGATCACCGTGTCCGACACGCCGAACATCTTGGCGATCTCGGTCGAGGCGTCGATCAGCAGATCGGCGCCCAGCGGCAGGCCGATCAGACCAAGCACCAGGAACAGCGCGATCTTCCACCACGGCATGTCCGGGTCGGCGCCTTCGGGCTCTTCCAGATCCTCGGCCTCTGCCTCGGCCTTGCCATTGCGACGGTGGCGCAGCGCCTCGCGCGCCTGGTCCCCGAGGATCACCGCCAGCACCAGCAGCATCAGGATGCCGGCGAACCAGTCGAATACGCCTCGGAAGGCCAGCGCGATGAACAGCACAGACGCGCCGAGCATCACCACATAGCTCTTGCGGGTGTCATGCGCCGAGGTGTGCATCACCGCGATCAGCGCCGGGATGCCCAGCACCAGCAGCACGTTGGCGGTGTTGGAGCCCACCACGTTGCCCAGCGCAATGCCCGGCACATCGGCCCGCGCCGCCTGGATGGAGATCAGAAGTTCCGGCGCCGAGGTGCCGAAGGCGACGATGGTGAGGCTGACGATCAGCGCCGGGATGCCGACCCGCAGCGACAGGTTCACCGCGCCCTTCACCAGCGCGTCACCGGCGAGCAACAGGATCACGAGGCCGAGGGCCGCGTAGACAAAGACCATGATCAGCCCTTCTTCTTCCCGCAGTCGCAGGGGCCCTTACCGATCCGGTAACGGCCACAGCGCGGGCATTTCATTTGTGAGAGGCGGGCCGCCCCCGGCATCCGGAGTTTTCCGAACATGCCGAGCAGGGCAATCACCACCAGGAATATCGCAACGATCTTGGCCAGCACGTCAGAGACCGAACCTCGCAAAGGCAGCGCGCTCGTCGATCGTCGCCAGCGCGTCCTGCGCCAGCGTCGCGCCGAGCCGCGGCAGCAGGCGGCGCTTCTGCTCGTAGCGGCGGAAGCGCACCTTGTCGCCGAACTTGTCCTTCATCACCGGCACGAGATGGCCGATGCCGTCTGCCAGCCCGACCTCGCAGGCCGCCTTGCCGATCCACACCTCGCCGGTGAACAGGTCCGGGTTGTCGGCCAGCTTGGCCCCGCGACGGTCCTTGATCTGGGCAATGAAGGTCTCGTGCAGCTGGCCGAGCAGCCGGTTCAGCCGGGCCACGTCCTCTTCGTTCTCGGGACGGAACGGGTCGAGCATGCTCTTCGACCGCCCGGCGGTGTGCACCCGACGCTCGATGCCCTGCCGCTGCAGGAAGACATGCGCGCCGAACCCCGCCGAGATCACTCCAATGGAGCCGAGGATCGAGCTGGGGTCGGCGTGGATCTCGTCCGCGGCGCTGGCGATCCAGTAGCCGCCCGAGGCCGCAACGTCCTCGGTGAAGGCAAAGACCGGAACCTCGCATTCCTGCGAAAGGCGCCGGATGCGCGCGCCGATGAGCGAGCTCTGCACCGGCGATCCGCCGGGCGAATTGATCTCGAGCGCGACGGCCACCGGCTTGCCCTTGCGAAAGGCCCGCTCGAGCAGGGGCCGCAGGCTCTGGTCGGACAGCGCCATGCGACCGCCGGTGCCGATGGCCCCTTGCAGGCGCACGACCGCAACCGTCGGCTTCTTTTTCAGGAACGGAAACCAGTTTTTCATGCGTGGAGATGTAGAGGGCGGATGCGGGACAAACAAGGCAACGGCAAAAAGAACCGCCGCACTGCGCCCGAGAGGTCATCGCCCGGCGGGGCCGGCCCGACCCGAACACGAGCGCTCAGCCCGCGCGCCGCGCCCGGTCGCCATGCACAGCCTGCCTCCGGCGGGAGTATTTTTGACGAAGAGAAGCCAGGGGCGCTCCCCCGCGTCTTCTCTGGTTTCAAAATACCTCGGGCGTGAATTGGCCGAAGGCCAAGAGGGGGCAGCGCCCCCTGCCTGTCCCACCGCAAACGACATGGCAGGAGGGCTCAGAAGAAATTCTGCGGGTCGATGTCGATCGCCATGCGCAGCTCGCCGCGCAGGCGGAACTGCGCGGCCCAGTCGGCCAGCGCCGGCTGCAGCGCCGCCCCCTTGGGCGCCTTGACCAGCAGCCGCACCCGGTGCCGTCCGCGTACCTTGGCGATCGGCGCCGGCGCGGGACCGTAGACCTGCGCCCCGATGCGGCGCAGCGGTGCGTCCTGCCGCGCCATGGCATTTCCGAGATCGAACACCTCCTGCGCCTCGGTCGAGGACAGGATCACCCCGGCGAGCCGGCCATAGGGCGGCATCCCGGCAGCGCGGCGCTCCTCGGCCTCGGCCTGCCAGAACCCCTCCTCGTCGCCCGAGAGGATCGCCCGGATCACCGGGTGCTCGGGCTGGTAGGTCTGCAAGAGCGCCACCCCCGGCTTCTCCGCCCGACCCGCGCGCCCAGCCACCTGCCGCATCAGCTGGAAAGTGCGCTCGGCGGCACGCAGGTCCGACCCCTGCAAGCCCACATCGGCATCGATCACCCCCACCAGCGTCAGCAGCGGGAAGTTGTGCCCCTTGGCCACCAGCTGGGTGCCGATGACGATGTCGGCGCCGCCCGAGGCGATCTTCTCGATCTCTTCCTTCAGCGCCCGCGCCGAGCCGAAGAGATCCGAGGACAGCACCGCCAGCCGCGCCTGCGGGAAGAGCTCGGCGGCCTCCTCGGCCAGCCGCTCGACCCCCGGTCCCACCGCGGCGAGCTTGTCCTCGGCCTCGCAGGACGGGCAGACCTCAGGCTTCGGCACGGTCTCGCCGCACTGGTGGCAGACGAGGCGCTGCAGGAAGCGGTGCTCGACCATCCGGGCGTCGCAATGCGGGCAGCCGATCTGGTGGCCGCAGGCCCGGCAGATCGTGACCGGCGCATAGCCACGCCGGTTGAGGAACAGCATCGCCTGCTCGCCGCGCTCGATCCGCGCCACCACCTCCGATTGCAGCGAGGGCGAGACCCAGCGGTTCGAGGGCAGCGTCTCGGCCCGCATGTCGAGCGAGCGCATCTCGGGCATCACCGAAGCGCCGAAACGCGAGACCAGATCGAGCCGCTGATACTTGCCGGCATCGGCATTGGCCCAGCTTTCGAGCGACGGCGTGGCCGAGGCCAGAACCACCCGGCCCGCGCAGATCGAGGCCCGCAGCACCGCCATGTCGCGGGCGTTGTAGAGCACGCCTTCGTCCTGCTTGTAGGAGGTGTCGTGTTCCTCGTCGACGACCGTGAGACCGAGGTCACGGAACGGCAGAAACAGCGCCGAGCGCGCGCCCACCACCAGTTGCGCACCGCCCTGCGCCACCTGCTTCCAGACCCGGCGCCGCTCGGTCACCGTCACGCCCGAATGCCATTCCGCCGGCTTCGCGCCGAAGCGGGCCTCGACGCGGGTGAGGAACTCCGAGGTCAGCGCGATCTCGGGCAGCAGCACCAGCGCCTGCCGCCCCTGCGCGAGGCATTCCGCCACCGCCTCGAGATAGACCTCGGTCTTGCCCGAGCCGGTCACCCCCTTGAGCAGCACCGTGCCATAGCGCCCCGAGGCCACGCCCTCGCGCAGGCTCTGCGCCGCTGCGGCCTGATCCTCGGCAAGTTGCTTGCCGCCATAGTCGGGATCGAGCCGCGGGAAGGCGGTGTCGCGCGGCGCCTCTTCCTCACGCACCGCGCCCATCTTGGCGAGGCCCTTGATCACCGAGGGCGTGACGCCCGCCGCATCGGCCAGCTCGCCCTGGGTCAGCGACAGCCCGCCCATCTCGGACAGCACCTCGAGCACCCGGCGGCGCGCGTCGGTCATACGCTCGGGCTCGGCATCGCCCAGCCGGTAGATCTTGCGCATCGACGGCGCCTCGCCCAGCCCCGGCGCGCGGGTGGCGAGCCGCAGCATCGCGGTGAGCGGCGTCAGCGTGTACTCGCCGGCGCGCTCGAGAAAGCTGCGCAGCTCCGCGCGCATCGGCGCCACGTCGAGCACCCGCGTCACCGGCCGCGCCTTGGCATGGTCGAAATCGCCCTTGCCCGGCCCCCAGACCACGCCCAGCACCTTGCGCGGCCCGAGCGGCACCTCGACGAAGGCCCCTTCCCAGCAGCCGCCCTCGGGCGCCTTGTAGTCGAGCAGCCGGTCCAGCGGCTGCGTGGTGAGCACGGCAACCAGCGTGCCTTCGTCGTAGAACGCATCCATCTGCAGGGTTTCCGTTAGCGCAAAACTACAGGGGCTTCCTGAGGACCCCCGCATGGGGTATGACACGCGCGACCGAATGCCAAGCAAAGCCGGGAGGGCTGACGCAGATGAAATTTTTCGTAGACACCGCCGACGTGGACGCGATCCGCGAGCTCAACGATCTGGGCCTCGTGGACGGCGTGACCACGAACCCCTCGCTGATCGCCAAGTCCGGCCGTGACATCCTCGAAGTCACCAAGGAAATCTGCGACATGGTCGATGGGCCGGTCTCGGCCGAGGTGGTTGCCACCGAGTACGAGGCGATGATCGAGGAAGGCCGCAAGCTGGCCGAGATCGCGCCGAACATCGCCATCAAGGTGCCGCTGACCCTCGACGGTCTGCGCGCCTGCAAGACCTTCACCTCCGAAGGCCAGATGGTCAATGTGACGCTGTGCTTCTCGGCCAATCAGGCGCTGTTGGCGGCGAAGGCCGGCGCGACATTCATCTCGCCCTTCGTCGGCCGCCTCGACGACCTCAACATTGACGGGCTCGAGCTGATCGCCGACATCCGCCAGATCTATGACAACTACGGCTACGAGACGCAGATCCTTGCCGCATCGATCCGCAGCGCCAACCACATGTCGGATTGCGCCAAGATCGGTGCCGACGTGGCGACCGCGCCGCCAGCGGTGATCAAGGGCATGGCCAACCACGTGCTGACCGACAAGGGCCTCGCGGCGTTCCTGTCGGACGCCGAGAAGGCCGGCATCAAGATCGTCTGATCATGTCGCGACGGATCCCGCCCTCAGTCCGGCAGGCGGAGGCAACGCTGAGCCTGCTGGACAAGCGGGCGGTGATCCTCGCGTGGCAATCCTACCAGCTGGAAATGCATGGGGTGCCGCCGGAGGTGTTCGGCGATGCCTTCGACGAGTATCTCGACACGGCGCTGTCCACCGGCGACCGTTTGGGCGTGCTGACCCACGGCGTCCACGATGTCATCATGGACCTGCGCGAGATTGCCGAGGATGACGAAGACGAGTGGCCGATCCTGCGCGACTGCCTCGCGGCGGCCCTGCCCGAGGATGTCTTCCTCACCGTGACGGGCTCGATCGAGCCGAACGCATAGCACGAAACGGGCGAAGATTTTTCCTCCGAAAAATCTTCCTCCCCCCGCGCGGCCGCCAAGAATTTTCAGTGAAAATTCTTCTTCAGGCGTTGGGCGCGCCTTGAAGGCCCAGAAGCTTGCGAAAGCCCGTCCAGTAGCCCGGCAGGCGCGGCATTTCCTGCATGTCCGCAATCGCCTCGTCCTGCCAGCGCGGCATCTCGCGTGCGGCAAACGCCCGCCCCCAGGCGAGATAGTGCTCGCCATGCTCGGGGCGCAGCCGGCAGGCCGAGCCCACCAGCCCCACCAGCGTCTCGGGAGCAGAGTACCATTCATCCTGAATGCCGGTCACGCGCTTGCGCATCAAGGGCCCCACCAGCCGCATCAGGCGCTTTTCCGAAAACAGCAGCAGCATGCGCCCCATCTCGTCGCGGCTGTAATGGATCAGCGGCGGGAAGGTGTCGTAGAACACCGCGGTGCCGTCGACGACGGCGAAATTGCGGATCGAGGGATGAAAGCCGATGCGCGTGTCGAAGCGGTCAGCCGCGTTCCAGAATCGCGCGATGACCTGGCCCGCGGCCTCCATCATCTCGAGCGTCGCCTCGAGCCCCTCGGCCTGCATCCGCGGCCGCATCAGCGACGCCTCTGGCAGCGCCTCCTGCACGATCACCGGCACCCGCGCGCCCTCGCTCTCGAGGAGCAGGAACGTGGTTTCGGGCAACGGCACTCCGGTCTCGCGCAGCGCCGCGACGTAATCGTCATGCGCCGCTGCCAGCCGGTCGAGCGCGCCGGCATCCGGCAGCCCACGATAGACCTTGATCACATGCTCAGAGAACGGCCCCTCGGCTGGCCGGAACGGGGCGCAGAAATAGCCCAGCCGCGAGATCGGCTGGCCCTGCGCGGCCTCGTGGCGTCGGATGGTCTCGGCAAGGGCGGCGTGATCGATCATGGGCAGGCCTCCGGCACTCCTCTGGCGCGGACACCCCGCACCTGACGCCCCCTTTACCCGTTCGCCAGCACCTGCGCCACCTCTGCCGACAGCGCCGCGACCTCGTCGCGGGCCGGGGTCTTGCGACCCTCGGCGGCGCTGAGCCCGTGCCCGAAGGCCTCGGCATAGCCCACCCGGTTGCCCAGCGTCGCCTCGGCGATGCGCGCGGCCATCTTGGTGGCGGCGGCGGTGATCTCGCCCGAGAGCCGGGTACCGGGGCGGGTGCGGTTCATCACCATCATCACCTCGCGGTTCTCGCGCCGGGCAAGATCGAGCACGCTTTCCGTGGCCCAGAGGTCCAGATGGCTCATCGAGACCGGCACCAGCACGAGATCGGCAGCACGCAGCGCCGGGCGCAGATCGCTGTCCGCCTTGGGCGGCGTATCGACGATCACCACGTCGAAGCGTTCGGCGAGCTTGCGGCACTCATAGGTGATGCCCCAGGCCGAGGAGGTGGCGAACTCCAGCCCCTCGACCGCTTCGGGGTTGTGCTCGAGCCGGGTCATGAACCAGCGCCCGAGGCTGCCCTGCGGATCGGTGTCGATCAATGCAACCGAATGCCCCGCAAGGCGCAGCCCGATCGCCAGATTGGCCGAGAGCGTGGTCTTGCCCGACCCGCCCTTCTGCTGCGCCACCGTGATCACCGATCCTGCCATTCCATCCCCCTCGTGGTTCCGCAGCTGCAGCATAGGCGAATGCTACGGCCGGTAAAGCACCGCTTAACGGCGCGTTAACCACGCTGGACGCAAGGTTTTCCGGTGGCAAGGGAAAAGCGCGATGGCGATCATCAGGGGGCTGACACTGGCCTTGGCGCTGGCCGGGCTGGCCGGAAACGTGTCCGCCGGGGCCTGGCCGCGCGAAGAGGGCAGCCTGTTCGTCAGCAGCCTCGCGCGGCTGTCCTGGCCGCAGGACGTCACCACCTGGACCTCGTACGAGCCCACCGGGGAATACTACACGCTCTACGTCGAATACGGGCTTACCGAGCGCCTGACCGTCGGGCTCGATCTGGGTCGGGCGATCTCGGGCGGCGGCAAGGACGTGGCGTTCCTCCGGATGCCGCTGGGACGGGCCGACCGCCGACTGAAGCTCGCCGCAGAGCTGGGGCTGGGCCAGATCGAGGGCGCCATGGTGCTGCGCCCGGGGCTCTCGCTCGGCCTCGGGTTCCGCCACGGCTGGCTCTCTGCGGACGGGCTGGCGGAAATCTCGCTCGGCAGTGGCGAGACCGATTACAAGCTCGACCTCACATGGGGGCTGAACCTCTGGGAGGAGCGCAAGCTGATCGTGCAGTTCCAGACCGGGCAGCAATTCGGCGACCCGGCCTTCGTCCGCATCGAGCCGACCATCGTGCAGCCCCTCACCAAGCGCCTGAAAACCCAGATCGGCGGCAGCTACGGGCTGCTCGGGGACACTTCGATGGGGCTCACCTTCGGGCTCTGGGCCGAGTTCTGAGCCACTTTCGCCCGCCGTGGTCCCGCGCTAGTCTCGCCGCCATGACTGACCCCATCCGCCCCACAGATGACGAGGCCCGCGCCCTTGCCCGCGACCTCATTTCCAGCGCCCGCTTCGCGGCCCTCGGCGTGACCGATCCCGAGACCCGCACGCCGATGGTCAGCCGGGTCTCGGTGGTGCCCGGCCCGGACGGGCTCCCGCTGAGCCTGGTCTCCGACCTCGCCTTCCACGCCACCGCTCTCAAGGCCGACCCGGCCTGCGCCCTGCTGCTGGGCGAGCCCGGCCCGAAGGGAGACCCGCTCACCCATCCGCGCCTGAGCCTGCAGGCCAGCGCCCGGTTCATCCGCCACGGCGAGGCCGAGCATGCCGCCCTTGCGGCGCATTACCTGACGCTTCAGCCCAAGGCGAAGCTCTATATCGGCTTCGCGGATTTTTCGCTGCTCCGCTTCGAGATCCGCCGCGGCCTGCTCAACGGCGGCTTCGGCAAGGCCTTCGTGCTCACCCCGGAAGACCTCGCGGCCTGACACGCAAACGGCCGGCGCCCCTCGGACACCGGCCGCCCCATGTTGCCGTGCGGCGCTCAGCTGTCCATGCGCACCCGCAGCGTGGCATCGCCGCGCACCGGCTCGGGCCAGATCGCGTGCACCTGATCCTGCCCTCCGCCCTCTCGCACCGAGGTATAGGGCGTGGCGAAAAGGCTGACATTGCTGGTATCGCGCGGACGCGAGCTCAGCACGAGGCTTTCGACCTGCAGCGTGTATCCCCCGAACGGCAGACGGTTGGCGGTGTCGATCACCCAGGTCTGGGCGTGAGTGTTCTGGGCATGGCTCAGGAGCAGCGGGTTTTCGACCCCGTTGCTGACATTGAGATAGGTGTTGTTGGTGAAATGGATGTTGCGCATCGCGGCGAGGTTCAGACCGGCAAAGGACGTGTCCACCCGGTCGACCCGATTGATGGTGCCGCCCGAGGACCGGAACAGGTTGCCCGAGACGTTCATGCCGTTGACCCGGTGGTTCTGGCCGTAGGGCTTCACGATGATGAACGAGAACTGCGCCGACATGTCGGAGCACAGGAACACGTTGTTGGTCACCGACAGGCCCGAGAAGCCGAAGCCCGAGACAAAATCCGGCTCCGGGTCGCGCTCGTTGGTCCATTCGATGAAGCAGTTGTCGACATAGTTGCCCGAGACAGTGGTGTTGGTGTTCTTCAGGCAGAGCACGATGCCGGCGCTGCGGACGCCGCTCGAGTCGCCCTGGAAGAAGTGGTTGTTGGCGATCACACCGTTGCCGCCCGAGACCACCGCGAAATGCCGGAACTGCGAGGCGCGGTTGTTGCGGATCTTGACGTCGTTGGCGTTGGTGTTGATCGCCACCGAGCTGCGGTTCTGCGTGGTCAGCCCGCCCTCGGCGCTGTTGAATTGATTGTAGTCGATCAGCATGCCCTGACAGCCCTCGCCGATCGAGGTGATGCCGCGATCCTTGGGGCGGTTGAAGACACAGTTGCGGATCACGTTGACCACCCCGGTGGGCGGCAGCATCACGGCGCTGCAGATCTCGTTGCACTGGAACTCGACGTCCTCGATCTCGAACTTGTCGAGCCGGCTGAAGCCGCTGAAATCGAGCAGGTAGCGAAAGCGCGTGAAGGTGTAGGTCTGGGTGCCCACCGCATCCGAGAGCGGCTGCGACAGGGTCAGGCTCTGGGCGCCGACATTGACCTCCTTGACGTAGATCTCGCGGCCCACGCCCGCCGCCTCGATCAGGCTGCCGATCTCGATATTGGCAATGTTGCTCACCCCGGTCAGTTGCCACTGGTTCGAGGCCGAGTAGGTCGCCTGGCTGGTGACCGAGGTGGTGTCCCAGCCGGTGCTGGTCTCGGCCCGGAGCTGACCGTTGCGCAGGACGCGCCGCTGGGCATAGCTGTCGCGATTGTTCACCGCGACGCGCACATCGATCGGGCCGGAGAGCGACACCCGGCGGCCCGACAGGTCGAAGCTCTCGTGATCGGCATTGTTGAGCAGCGACTGAAGCCCCTTTTTCAGCGCCGTCTCCTCATCGCCGCCGAAGGCATCGACATAGGACGAGAGCTCGAAATCCTTGGTCAGGGACAGGATCGCGGCATCAGGCATGGTGACTCGCCCCTCGAACTCCACGTGGTTCTCGAAGGTCACCGAGCTTGCCAGACGGTAGTTGCCTTTCGAGACCAGCACCTTGCGCCCGTTCGCTGCCGCGTCGGCGGCCTCGAAGGCGGCGCTGTCGTCGGTGCTGCCATCCCCGATGGCACCGTAATCGCGCACGTCGACCCAGTTCATCAGAGTGCGCAGGAAGACACTGGTGATGTCCTCGATCACGATGTCGTCGATGCGCACCACGCCACCGTTCGGCCCCGTGAGGTCGAGCCCGAAATGCCCGAGATCCGGCTCGGTGCCCCAAACCATGTCGACGCCGCCGCGATTACCGACGCCCACGATTGCCGAGACCTCGACCACCGCGCCATAGCTGGTCAGTTGCACCGAAGGTCCGGTGACGGTGAGGCCGGCCACCTGCGTGCCGTTGTCGCGCCCGGCCCAGGCGCCGATACGCACCGCCGGCATCACGCCTGAGATCGCCTTCACCCGCGCCGTGACGCGCAGGTAGCAGCCCGGCAGGATCGGGGTGTCGCCCATGTACCGCAGGCGCTGGGTGGCGTCCGTCTTGAGGATCTCGAGACAGCCGGAGAAATCCGCGTCCGCCGGCACGTAGGCGGCGGTGGCGAAGCCGTCATAGGTGTCCGAGCCCGGCGTGCCGTCGCTGCGCGACCAGACATCCAGCCCGTCCGAGAAGGGTGTCGGCATGAAGACCACGCCATCGGTTACCGCCTTGTTCATCCGTTCGATCCTCTGTTGCCCGCATCGCGCAGGGGATCGCCGCCGCACGGGCGGCGTGAAATCCCGCGCAAATTGCAGATAACTTTGAGGCGTTAAGAGGATCTGCCGCCACCGCGCAGCGGCCCGCCTGCAACGCAACGGCATCGCAGGGGTCCGGAGGCCGCGTTCACCGTGCCGAACTAGGCCGAGACCTGCGGCGCCGGTGCAAGGCGCACCCCGGCGATGCGCCAGTCGCCGTCGATCTGTTCCATCTGGTATTCCAGCGCGTGCAGCGCGCCCTCGGCATCCTGCACGATCACCGTCTGCCACAGCCCGCCATCGCTTTCCGACAGCGCCCCGAAACGCACGTCTCCGGGCGCCCAGACCATGGGATAGCCGCGCTCGACCATGCGGGCGAAATTCTCGGGATTGCCGAACAGGCGCTGGATCTCGGGGCTGGCAAAGCCCCAGGCGGTGTCGACATCTCCGGCGACAAACGCGTCCAGCTGCTGGCGGATGACGCCTTCGATCTCGGCGTCGTCCTGTGCGATCGCGGGCCCGGACAGCGCCAGCCCCACGATCAAGCTCATGATCCATTTCCGCATCACGCTACCTCCTCCTGCCAAGAAGGTAGCGCAAGCGGTCAGGCGGTCAAAACCGGCCGGCCTCAGCCAAGCTCGCCGGCGAGGCCCTTCTCGATCAGCGCCACGGTTTCGTCGACGCCGTAGAGCGCGATGAAGCCGCCGAAGCGCGGGCCCTGGCTCTGGCCCAGCAGCACCTCGTAGAGCGCCTTGAACCAGTCGCGCAGGTTCTCGAACGCGTGCTCCTTGCCGACCGCGAAGACCAGCGTCTGCAGCGCCTCGTCGGTGACCTCTCCATCGTAGCCGCGCAGACGGCCCGCGAGATCCTCCATGGCGGCCCGCTCCTTCTCGTCGGGGGCGCGGAACTGCTTGGTGGGCTTCACGAAATCGTCGTAGTAGCGCACCGCGAAGCCGGCGGCCTGATCCATGTCGGGATGGCTCTGCGGGCTCGCCTCGGGGGCGTAGCGGCGGATGAAGCCCCACATGGTCTCCTTGTCCTCGGCACCGGCGGCCGAGGCGAGGTTGAGCAGCATCGAGAACGGCACCACCATCTTCGACTCGGGCACGTCGCCGCCGTGGATGTGCCACACCGGGTTGTTGAGCTGCGCCTTGGCGTCCTGGCCCGGGAAGGCGCGGAGCTGCTGGTGATACTCGTCCACCGCCTTGGGGATCACGTCCCACCACAGCCGTTTCGCGGTCTTGGGCTTCTGGTACATGAAATACGACAGCGACTCGGTCGAGGCGTATGTCAGCCACTCGTCGATCGACAGCCCGTTGCCCTTCGACTTCGAGATCTTCTGGCCCTGATCGTCGAGGAACAGCTCGTAGGTGAAGTGCTCGGGCGCGCGCACGCCGAGGGTCCGGCAGATGCCGTCATAGATCGGCGTGTTGGTCGAATGGTCCTTGCCGTACATCTCGAAATCGACGCCGAGCGCGGCCCAGCGGGCACCGAAATCCGGCTTCCACTGCAGCTTCACGTTGCCGCCGGTGACCGGCAGGGTCCATTCCTTGCCGTCATCGTCGTCGAAGGTGATGGTGCCTTCCTTGGGGTCGACATGCTTCACCGGCACATAGAGAACCCGGCCGGTCTCGGGGTGGATCGGCAGGAAGATCGAGTAGGTCTGCTGGCGCTCGTCGCGCAGCGATTTCAGCATGATCGCCATCAGGTCGTCATACTTCTCGACGCAGCGCAGCAGGATCTCGTCGAACTGGCCGCTCTTGTAGAACTCGGTGGCCGAGTAGAACTCGTACTGGAAACCGAACGTGTCGAGGAAGCGCCGCAGCATGGCGTTGTTGTGGTGGCCGAAGCTCTCGTATTCCTCGAACGGGTCCGGCACCGAGGTCAGCGGGCGCTGCAGGTTGGCGTGCAGAAGCTCTTGGTTCGGCACGTTCTCGGGCACCTTGCGCATGCCGTCCATGTCATCGGAGAAACAGATCAGCCGCGTCGGGATGTCCGAGATCAGCTCGAAGGCGCGACGGATCATCGTGGTGCGCGCGACCTCGCCGAAGGTGCCGATATGCGGCAGGCCCGAGGGACCGTAGCCGGTCTCGAACAGCACGAAGCCCTTCTCGGGCGGCTTCTTCTCGTAGCGTTTCAGGACGCGGCGCGCCTCTTCAAAGGGCCAGGCCTTCGAACTCATCGCGGCTTCGCGCAGATCGGACATCTGAAACACTCCATTGGATCGCGTGTGATTTGGCAACACGGGGGAAGGACCGCCCACGGTGAGTCCGTGGCGGTTGCGCCCGCGTCCTATTGCAGACACGGGTCGCGGTCAATAAATTGACGCCAAAGGGTCAACCGAAGAAAGAGCAGCCGTGAACGAAGCCACCCCGCACCCGCTGACGTCCCAGGATTGTCTCGTCGCCCTGATGATCGCCGTCTCGGCCTCGGACCAGAACATCCGTACCGCCGAACTCGTGAAGATCGAGTCCTCGGTCAACCTGCTGCCGATCTTCGCCGATTACGATATCGACCGCATCCGCAACATGTCGGACCTCGTGTTCCAGCTCTTCGATCAGGAAGATGGGCTAGACGCGCTGTTCGGCCTGATCCGCGACAACCTGCCCGAGCACCTGTTCGAGACCGCCTACGCGCTGGCCTGCGACGTGGCCGCTGCCGACGGCACGCTGCGCGAGGAAGAGCTGCGGCTGCTCGAAGAGATCCGCTACGAGCTCAACATCGACCGCCTGCACGCTGCCGCCATCGAGCGCGGCGCACGCGCCCGGCACCTTCCCGGCTGACGGCGGCTCATCGGCGCATCGCCCTGCCCCATCCCCGGCAGAGATGCGCCGACCGACCAAGGTCGCAAGTCGCCGAACTTTACATAATCTCCCGCTTCAGGCAGTCTGGAACGCGGCAATTACCGCCGTTCGTGTCTTTCAAATGCCTTTTGATCCGGGAGCAACCCATGAACCGCATTCGTCTCACCCTGCTTGGTGCCGCCATCCTCTGTCTGCTGCCGATCCTCGGCGCGTCCGGGATCTCGGCACGGTCTCTGGCAGGGTTCTGAGCACAGGCCAGCGGGCCAAGCGCCCCTGACAACACCCCCCCCGATGGCTTTCGTCCGGGGAGTTCAGTTCGTCATCAGGCGCTCGCCAGCACCGCCCAGCGCTCGATCAGCCGCGATTGCAGCACCTTGGCGCGGGAATTCCAGGATCGCGCCCCGTCCGGGCGCTCGCGCTGTTCCATGCTGAGCGCCTCGCGGCGCGGAATGTCGCCACAGAAGATCGCGAAGGCCAGTTCCGATCCGTCCGGCAGCTCGGCGAAGCCCGACAGCCCGCTGACGAAGTTCAGCGTGCCCGTCTTGGCCAGCACCTTGACCGGATGCTCGCCACCGCCGCCGTTCAGCTCTCCACGCATCCGGAAACTCTTGAGCAGCGGCTTGAGCTCGAGCCGGGTGCGCACCTCCTTCATCGCCGTGGCCATGTCGACCGCCGCGATCCGGCTCAGGCCGCTCAGCCCCGAGTGATCGACCAGCGCCACGTTGACCAGCCCCAGTTCCTCCCGGGCCCAGGCGTTCATCGCCGCCGCCGAGGTCTCGAGCGAGGTGACCATGCCGGTGCGCACCCGCGTGGCGGTCTGGCCGACGATCTCGGCGGTGAGGTTGGTCGAGTATTTCAGCATGTCGCGCAGGATCTCGAGCAGCACCCCGCTCTCGCGGCGTGCCAGCGTCTCGCCCTCTGGTCGCTCCAGCACGACCTCGGGCGTCGGGAGCGTCACGCCGCGAAATTCTGCGAGCGCCTGAAAGACCTCTCCGGCATAGAGCTCGGGCTTGCGCACCGGCAACCAGCGCGAGCCGCCATTGCCAAGCGCTCCGCGCGCCACGGTCCATTCGTCGCGCGCGCCGCCGTCGGAATACGTGTACACCGGCCCTTGCCGGGACACGACACCCATGCGCGCCATCCGGACCGCCGGACGCAGCGTGGCCGAGGGCGCGTCCATGGTGATGTCATAGCCGTCGCTGCCCTTGGCCCACTCGAAATGCACGCGGTTGAAGTTCAGGTTCAGGCCCGACAGCGCCGGGCTGTAGCCCAGATGCGGCGGCTGCCCGGGGTCGATGGTGCGGGTGAAGGGCAAGGCCGAGCCGCAGACGAGGAACTTGCCCGTCACGCCGGTGATGCCCTTCTCCTTTAGCTGCACCGCAAGCTCGCCGAGGCCGTCAGTGTCGAGCGTCGGGTCGCCACCGCCCAGCAGAACCAGGTCGCCATCGACCACGCCCTCGTTCACCGGGCCGGTGGCGAGGATCTCTGTCGGGAAGCGGTAGTCCGGTCCCAGAGTGTCGAGCGCATAGGACGCGGTCAGCGCCTTGGCCACGCTCGCGGGCGGCATGCCGGCGGCCCCGGCGTGCTGTTCGATCACCGCGCCGGTGGCGAGGTTGATGACCGCGAAGCCGACAGTTCCGTCAAGCCGCGCGGCTTCAATCAGCTCCTCGGCGGATTTGAGCGTGCGCAGGCGGATGTCCTCGCCGCGGGCGACGGGGCGCAGCGAAGCTGTGGGCGCGTCCGCCCAGGCCGGTAGTGCGGCGCCAGCGCCGGCGGCTGCGAGCGAGGTCAGGAATGCGCGCCTGGAAATGCCGTGTTTCATGGCGCTGATCTAACCGCAGCGATTGTCCGCCGACAAGCGGTGGCGTCAAAGCAAATGATCACATTTTGCTGCCCGCGGCCCCGCGCAGCTCGGTCGAGCTCAGATTCACAAGCGGCACGTTGACGAAGCTCCAGGCGGGCGGCACCGCGCGCGCCAGCAGACCGGCGGCACGATCCGGCAGCCGCGCGTGGCGGTAGACATCCGCCGCCACCGAGCCGCGCGCTGCCATCCGGCTGCCGGGTCGGGCCAGCACCCCCACCGGCACACGCTCCATGATCTCGCGCCAATCCTCCCAGCGGTGCAGCTGCGCGAGATTGTCGGCGCCCATCAGCCAGACAAAGTTCACCCCCGGAAACCGCGCCTGCAGCTGCGCCAGCGTGCGCGCGGTGTGACGGGTGCCAAGCAACCGCTCGACATCGCTCACGATGACCCGGGGGTGCGCCATGATCCGCCGCGCCGCGTCGATGCGCTCGGCCAGCGGCGCCGGGCCATGCGCCTTGAGCGGATTGCCTGGGCTCACCAGCCAGACCACCCGGTCGAGCCCGAAGCGGCGCAGCGCCTCGCGGGTGATGTGCACGTGGCCAGCATGGGGCGGATCGAACGATCCCCCCAGCAGACCCACGGTCATCCCCGGGACCAGATGCAGCCCCGCCTCATGCGCATTCCAAGCCATCATGGCCCTTCCGTTTCGAAGTGGCGGCAAGAGACACCGGAACGGCCCGCGATGACAACAGCAAACCCGCCCTGCGCTGGTCCCGGCCCGGCAGCATGTCAGCCGGATCGAGCTCGCGCCCGGCCCGGCCAACGCGTCCGCAGACACCCGTCGCGCCCCGTGCGCTCGGGGGCTTTGCATTCCCCCGCCCCGGTGCGATACAGGCGCCCAACCAGTCACCGGAGGACAGCATGGCCAGCTATCAGTACGTCTACCACATGGATGGAGTCTCCAAGACCTATCCGGGCGGCAAGAAGTGCTTCGAAAACATCCGCCTGAGCTTTCTGCCGGGTGTGAAGATCGGTGTCGTCGGCGTCAACGGCGCCGGTAAGTCGACCCTGATGCGAATCATGGCCGGCATCGACAAGGACTTCACCGGCGAGGCCTGGGCCGCCGAGGGCGCCAAGGTCGGCTACCTGCCGCAGGAGCCACATCTCGAGCCCGAGCTCACCGTGCGCGAGAACGTCATGCTCGGCGTCGCGGCGAAGAAGGCCAAGCTCGACCGCTTCAACGAGCTCGCGATGAACTACAGCGACGAGACCGCCGAGGAAATGGCCGCGCTGCAGGACGAGATCGACGCCAACGACCTTTGGGATCTCGACGGCCAGATCGACGTCGCCATGGAGGCGCTGCGCTGCCCCGCCGACGATGCCGACGTCACCACCCTCTCGGGCGGTGAGCGCCGCCGCGTGGCGCTCTGCAAGCTGCTGCTCGAAGCGCCCGACATGCTGCTGCTCGACGAACCGACCAACCACCTCGACGCCGAGACCATCGCGTGGCTGCAGAACCACCTGATCGAGTACAAGGGTACGATCCTGTGCGTCACGCACGACCGGTACTTCCTCGACGACATCACCGGCTGGATCCTCGAGCTCGACCGTGGCCGCGGCATCCCCTACGAGGGCAACTACTCGAGCTGGCTCGAGCAGAAGGCCAAGCGCCTCGAGCAGGAAGCCCGCGAGGACAAGGCCAAGCAGAAGACGCTGGAGCGCGAACTCGAGTGGATGCGGCAGGGTGCCAAGGCGCGTCAGGCCAAGTCGAAGGCGCGTATCTCGGCCTATAACGACCTCGCATCGCAATCCGAGCGCGAGCGCGTCGGCAAGGCCCAGATCGTCATCCCGAACGGTGAGCGCCTCGGCTCCAAGGTGATCGAGGTCGAGGGTCTGAAAAAGGCGATGGGCGACAAGCTCCTCATCGAGGACCTGAGCTTCTCGCTGCCGCCGGGCGGCATCGTCGGCGTGATCGGCCCCAACGGCGCCGGCAAGTCGACCCTGTTCAAGATGCTCACCGGGCAGGAACAGCCCGACGAGGGCAGCATCGAGTTTGGCGACACGGTGCACATGTCCTATGTCGACCAGTCGCGCGACGATCTGGAATCGGATGCCACGGTCTGGGAAGCGATCTCGGGCGGAGCGGAGATCATCCAGCTCGGCGACGCGCAGATGAACTCGCGTGCCTATTGCGGGGCGTTCAACTTCAAGGGCGGCGACCAGCAGAAGAAGGTCGGCCTACTTTCGGGCGGTGAGCGCAACCGCGTGCACATGGCACGGCTGCTGAAGTCGGGCGGCAACGTCATCCTGCTCGACGAACCGACCAACGACCTCGACGTGGAAACCCTGCGGGCGCTGGAAGACGCGCTGGTCGATTTCGCCGGCTGCGCCGTGGTGATTTCGCACGACCGTTTCTTCCTCGACCGGATCTGCACCCACATCCTCGCCTTCGAGGGCGAGGCGCATGTGGAATGGTTCGAGGGCAACTTCGAGGATTACGAGGAAGACAAGAAGCGCCGCCTCGGCCCGGACGCGGTCGAGCCCAAGCGCGTGAAGTTCAAGAAGTTCACCCGCTGAGCACGGCTCGCGGGCCGGACTTGCCGGAAGACATGGAGAAGGCGGGGATCTCCCCGCCTTTTTTGTTTCAATAAGCGTAGTGCGTGGCGATATCCCGCTCTGGCCGGACAATCGAACGAAGCCCAAGCGCGGAATCAAGCCCGCAGGGCGCCGCGCCATCGCCGGCCCGCCCCTACGGGCTGGCGATTTGGCTGAGCTAGGCGCCAAGTGTCGAGGTCCTTCGGACGTGGCAGGGATAAAGCGAGAGGATCGAAGGTTGCATCGCCCGCCCGCGGGCCGGCGATATCGCGCCTTCAATCCGACCGACCCGACAACAACGCCCTCCGTCAGCGGGCCTCTTGCCTCACAGAGCCCGGCGGATCGCCCGCACCGCCTTCGAGGCGATCTGGCTCTCGACGCTGCGCCCACGTTTCACCTTGTGATGACGCACCGGGCGGTTTCGGACGGGGGTGCCGGCATGATGGCCCCCGCGCTTGCTGCGGGCATAGGCCGACAGGGCCTTCTTTGCGATACGCTGGATCGACATCGGTTTCTCCTCTCCTAAGCGTTGTTTCTGCGGCAGAAACGCCCGGAGCGGGAAAGCCGTTCCACATCTCGCGTCAAAGCTTGTGCGACTCAAACCGTCATGTCATATCTCAGACTGCTACTCTCTATCCGACCTGTTCCTTTCACGGCCGCTGTCGAGACTAGACGACGACGCCGGGCCGCAGCATCTCCGCGTGCGGCAAGACAAGGAAAGGGTTCATCCCATGCCAACTGGCACCGTGAAGTGGTTCAACACCACCAAAGGCTACGGCTTCATCGCTCCCGAGGGCGGCTCCAAAGACGTGTTCGTGCACATCTCCGCACTCGAGCGCTCCGGCCTGACCGAGCTCAAGGACAACCAGAAAGTGTCCTACGAGCTGCAGTCCGGCCGCGACGGCCGCGAGAGCGCCATCAATCTCGAGCTGCTCTGATCCATCCGATCGGACCGGCCAGAAGGCGCGCCCCCGGGCGCGCCTTTTTCGTTTGCAGCCTCACTTGAAGCAGCCTCAGGCGCCGAACAGGCGCCAACCGGCAAGCCAGCGCGTCAGCGTGGTCACGAAACAGGCGGCGGCAAAGACCAGCGCCAGCACCGGGAACAGTCCCGGCAGCAGGCAGATCAGCACGAAGAGACCGATGGTCTCGGCTCCCTCGGTCAGCCCACCAAGATAGAAGATGCCCTTTGATGGGTAGTCCTCCGACGTGATGCCGCGCCGCTCGGCGATGATCGAGAAGGCGAGGAAGGACGAGCCGGTGCCAACGAAGCTCGCCACCAGAACCACCGCCGGCAGCGCGTTTGCCCCCGGATCGGCGATGGCGAAGCCCAGCGGGAACAGCGCGTAGAACAGGAAGTCGAGGGCGATGTCGAGAAACGCGCCGCGATCCGTCGGGCCGGCGAGCCGCGCCACCTCGCCATCGAGCCCGTCCGCAAGCCGGTTCGCCACCAACCCAGCCAGCGCCAGCCAGAACAGCCCATACGCCGCCGCCAGCACCCCCAGCAGCCCCAGCGCGAAGCCCGCGAGGGTGATCGAGTCGGCCCCAACACCGCGCGCGTACAGGCGCCCGGCCATGGGGCGTATCAGCCGCCGCTGCAGCGGCAGGAGCTTGGCGTCGAACATGGGGCCTCCCGGTGGTCTCGCGCGACTGTTTCGCGCCGCGCTTGCAAGCGCAACCGCGATCCCGGAAAGTTGAGAGATGACAGAGCTTCCCCCGCCCCCGGATTCCGACGACGATCCCGACCCCCGCCTGCGCCTGCGCATCCTCTTCGGCGACAGCGCCATGCTTGGTCCGGGCAAGGCCGAGCTGCTGGACCACATTGCCGAGACTGGCTCCATCGCCGCCGCCGGGCGCGCCATGTCGATGAGCTACAAGCGCGCCTGGAGCCTCGTCGAGGAGATGAACCGTGCCTTCCGCGCGCCGCTGGTGGAGCGCAACCGTGGCGGCACCCGTGGTGGCGGCGCAAGACTGACCGAGACCGGCGAGCGGGTGCTGGCGCATTACCGCCGCGTGGAGCGCGCCGCCGCCGCCGCCGGCGCCGAGGACATCGCGGCGCTGAAGTCGCTGCTGAGCGATATGTCCCACCAGAAATAGCGCTTGCCACGCGCGGACCCACCGATATGTTTCTGGAAACATATTGACCCCGGAGCCGCCATGCCTCGCCCCAGCCTGCCCCCGCTTGCCGCCCTTGCCCTTGCCGCCGTCGCGGCCTCCGGGGCATGGGCCGAGCAGGTGACGGTGTTCGCCGCCGCTAGCATGAAGACCGCGATGGACGAGATCACCGCCCGCTACGCCGAGGAGACCGGCAACACCGCACGGGTCTCCTTCGCCGGCTCCTCGGCGCTGGCGCGGCAGATCCAGGCGGGCGCCCCGGCGGATGTGTTCATCTCGGCCAATCCCGGCTGGATGGACGCGCTCGAGTCCGACGGGCTGATCGACGACGCCACCCGCACCGACCTGCTCGGCAACAGCCTCGTGCTGATCGCCCATGACGCAAAGGCAAACCCGGTCGAGATCACCCCCGATCTGCCGCTGGCCGAGATGCTGGGCGAGAGCCACCTCGCCATGGCACTGGTCGAGGCGGTGCCGGCCGGGATCTACGGCAAGGCGGCGCTTGGCTCACTTGGTCTCTGGGACGCCGTCGCGCCCAAGGTCGCGCAGGCCGACAACGTGCGCGCGGCGCTGGCGCTCGTTGCCACCGGCGAGGCCCCCCTCGGCATCGTCTACGCCACCGACGCCCGTGCCGAGCCCGGCGTCACAGTGCTTGGGACCTTCCCGGAAGGCAGCCATGCGCCGATCACCTACCCCGCGGCGCGCATTCGTGACGGAGACAGCGCGGTTGCCGACGCATTCCTCGCCTATCTGCAAGGCCCCGTTGCGCGCGCCGCCTTCGAGCGGCAGGGTTTCACCGTCCTGACGGAGTAACCGCCCCCATGTCCCTGCTCGGCCCCGACGAATGGCAAGCCGTCGCGCTGTCGCTGCGCGTGGCGCTCTGGGCGACGCTGGCCGGGCTGCCGCCGGGGATCCTCGTGGCCTATGCGCTGGCGCGCTGGGAGTTTCCCGGAAAACAGGTGCTGAACGGGCTGGTGCACCTGCCGCTGATCCTGCCGCCGGTCGTGACCGGCTACCTGCTGCTGCTGACCTTCGGCACCCGCGGCCCCATAGGCGCCGCGCTGAAAGAGATCGGCATCGTTTTCGCCTTCCACTGGACCGGCGCGGCGCTGGCCGCCGGGATCATGGCCTTCCCCTTGCTGGTGCGCGCGATCCGCCTGTCGATCGAGGCGGTGGACCCCAAGCTCGAGCAGGCCGGAGCGACGCTTGGGGCCTCGCGGCTCTGGGTCTTTGCCACCGTCACGCTGCCGCTGACCCTGCCCGGCATCCTCGCCGGCGCCATCCTCGCCTTTGCCAAGGCGATGGGCGAGTTCGGTGCCACCATCACCTTCGTCTCCAACATCCCCGGCCAGACCCAGACCCTGCCCTCGGCAATCTACGCCTTCCTTCAGGTGCCCGGCGGCGAAGCCTCGGCGCTGCGGCTGGTGGCGGTCTCGGTGGCCATCGCCATGGCGGCGCTGATCCTGTCGGAAGTGCTGTCGCGCCGCATCGCGAAGCGGGTGTCGGGCGCATGAGCCTTCAGGTCGCGATCAGCCACTGCTTCGGCGGCTTTCAGCTCGACATCGCCTTCGAGGCACCACCGGGGCTGACCGTGCTGTTCGGGCGGTCTGGCTCGGGCAAGACCACCATCGTCAACGCGGTGGCGGGGCTCCTGCGCCCGGATGCGGGCCGCATCGCGCTTGGCGATCAGGTGCTGTTCGACAGCGCGCGCCGCGTCTGGCAGCCGCCGCATCGCCGTCACCTCGGCTACATCTTTCAAGACGCGCGGCTCTTTCCACATCTCACCGTGCGGCAGAACCTGCTCTACGGGCGCTGGTTTGCGCCGCGCGACAGCCGCCCCGACGAGATCGACCGCGTCATTGAGACGCTTGGCATCGCGCCGCTTCTCTCCCGCCGCCCGGGGGCGCTCTCCGGTGGTGAACGGCAGCGCGTGGCGATCGGGCGCGCGCTGCTCGCCAAGCCGCGCCTGATCCTTGCCGACGAGCCACTCGCGGCGCTGGACGAGGCGCGCAAATCCGAGATCCTTCCCTATTTCGAGCGCCTGCGCGACGAGACCCGCGTGCCGATCCTCTATGTCAGCCACGCCCCGGCCGAGGTCGCGCGGCTCGCCACCTCGGTCGTGGCGCTGCAGGACGGCCGCGTGTCGCGCCACGGCAGCGCCACCGACGTGCTGGGCGACCCGTCGGTCACGCCGCTCGGAGCGGGCGCGGCCGGCGCGGTGATCGAGGCCAGCATCCTGCGCCACCACGAGGACGGGCTGACCGAGCTCGAGGCGGCTGGCGGGCTGCGCCTGCTGATCCCCTCGGTTCCCCGCGCCCCCGGCACGCCTCTGCGCATCCATATCGAGGCACAGGACGTGATGCTCGCCACACAGCGGCCCGAGCAGATCTCGGCGCTCAACGTGCTGCCCTGCCGCATCAGGGCGTTGCGCATGGGCAACGGCCCCGGCGCGCTCGTCCAGCTCGATGCCTGCGGCAACCTGTTGCTCGCGCGGGTCACGCAACGCTCGGTCTCGGCGCTGGGGCTGCGCGACGGGCAGGAGGTCTTCGCCGTTCTGAAAGCGGTTTCCGTGGCCAAGGGCGCCATCGCAGGCGGCCCGCAGCCGGGCTGACCGCAGCGGTTTCTGCACTGCAACATTCCTGCTGACCTTGCGGGAACCCCGCACGTCCGTTGGGCGTTCTGATCGGGGTCGCGATCCGTCACACTCCCGATACACGCTGCCGCCATAAGGCGGGCGAGCGAACAAGAAAGACCTTCCGATGCCGTCTTCTCCCGCCGGCAATGACGCCCGCCGCACGATGCGCAGCCTGTTCCTGTCGGACCTGCATCTCGGGGCCCGCGCCAGTCGCCCGTCTCAGGTTCTCGCCTTTCTCAGGAACATCGAGGCCGAGACGATTTATCTTGTCGGCGACATCTTCGACCTCTGGCACGGGGGCCGCGTGCACTGGACCGACGCCCACGAGACCGTCATGGACGAGTTCCGGCAACGGCGCCGCAACGGCACGCGGATCGTCTATCTGCCCGGCAACCACGATGCGGCAATGCGCGCGCCCGACGCCGCCGTCGAGGGCTGGGAACTGCGCGAAGCGGTGATCCACCACGCGGCCGATGATCGGCGCTATCTCGTCCTGCACGGCGATCAATGCGACCCGCGCATCCTACGCTGGCACGCCATGACCCGGCTCGGTAGTCGCCTCGACGCGATGCTGCGGCAGGTCGACGACTGGCAGCGCCGGCGCGGAGATGTCCCCGCGGGGACACAAAGTCACGCCCAGCGGGTCATCGGCCATGCCAACCAGCTGCTGGCGATGGGCGATCGCTTCGAGCGCCGCCTGATCAAGCTGGCCCGCGCCGCCGGCACCGGAGGCGTGATCTGCGGTCACTCGCACAAACCCGGCCTGCGGCAGCATGGCGAGATGGTCTATGCAAATTGCGGCGACTGGATCGACAGTCTCACCGCCATGACCGAGGACGCTCAGGGCACACTGAGCCTCGTCAAGTTCGCCGCTCCCGCCCCGTCGCCGGCGGCCTCGAAACCCGCCGCCGGAAAGGGCGGCGCACTGGCGGAAGGCATCGCATGACCGATCTGCTCGTCTCCGCGCTCGGCGCGATCCTCGCTGTCACCGTCGCCGCGCACCTGCTGAGCGCCCTGTTGGCCGCATGGCGCTATCGCCAGCGCTCCGTGGCACCGGCGGACGACACCGAGCTGCCCTATATCTCGCTGGTGCGCCCGGTCTGCGGCCTCGACAGCTTCGACCGCGAGACGCTTGGCTCGTCGTTTCGGCAGGATTACCCGCGCTACGAGATCCTCTTCTGTGCCCCCTCCGAGACCGACGCCTCGGTGCCTCTGGTGCGCCAACTGATCGCCGAGAACCCGCAGGTCGAGGCGACCCTGCTCTTCGGCGAGACCCCGATCAGCGGCAACCCCAAGCTCAACAACCTGCACAAGGGCTACCGCGAGGCGCGCGGAGAGTGGCTGGCGATGACCGACAGCAACCTGCTTCTGCCGCCCGACTACCTGCGCACCCTGATCACCACGTGGCGCAGCGACACCGGGCTGGTCTCCTCGCCGCCCGCCGGGATCCGCCCGGGCAATTTCTGGGGCGCGGTGGAATGCGCCTTCCTCAACAGCTCTCAGGGGCGCTGGCAGCTCGCCGCCGATAGCCTCGGGCTGGGCTTTGCCCAGGGCAAGACGCTGTTCTGGCACCGCGACATCCTCGAGGCGGGTGGAGGCCTGCCGGCGCTCGGGCGCAACCTTGCCGAGGACGTGGCCTCGACCAAGCTGGTGCGCGCCCAGGGCAAGCGGGTGCGGTTGACGCCAAAGCTCTTCGCCCAGCCCATCGGCAGCCGCCACGCACGCGCGGTCTGGGACCGTCAGCTGCGCTGGAGCAAGGTGCGCCGCGACGGTTTTGCGCTGATCTTCTGCGCCGAGATCGCCCAAGGGCCGCTGCTGCCGTTGGCCGCAACGCTCGGCCTGGTCGCAACGGGTGCCGCGCCACTTGCCGCCCTGACCGCGCTTCTGGCGCTGTGGTACGGAGCCGAGATGGCGCTGGCCCGCCTTGCCGGCTGGCCCGCCGGGCTGCGTGACATGGCCGCCATGATGGTGCGTGACGCCTTGCTTCCCGCGCTCTGGGTCGCCACATGGACAGGGCGTGGCTTCACATGGCGCGGCACCGACATGGCGCCGGCCGAGGCCGCAGGCGCCGCGGAGTAAGCCTTGTTCGGACTGGAAACCGTCACCGCCCTGCTCGCCAAAAACGGGCTGGCCATCCTCGCACCGATCGCGGTGCTCGAGGGCCCGATCGTCACGGTGATCGCGGCGTGGCTGGCAAGCCGTGGCCTGCTCGACGTGTGGAGCGTGAGCGTGGTGGTGATCCTTGCCGACCTGTTCGGAGACCTGCTGTTCTACGCGCTCGGGCGCTGGGGGCTGCACCGCCTGCCGCTGCGCTGGCGCTACCGCATGGGGCTGAGCCGGGCACGGCTGGCGCAGGTCTCGGGGCATTTCGAGAGCCATGGCGCGCGCACGCTGGTGCTGGGCAAGATCACCCATTCCGCCGGGGCGGCAGTGTTGGTGGCGGCCGGGCTCGCAAAGATGCCGCTGCTGCGCTTTTTCTGGGTCAACCTGCTCGCCACCATCCCCAAGAGCCTGTTCTTCGTGTTCATCGGCTACGCCTTCGGCGCCGCCTATTCCCGCATCGACGACTGGATCGCACGGATCTCTTTGCTGGTCCTGGGCGTTCTGGTGCTGGGCGGCATCGCCTGGCTTCTCAAGAGGACGACACAGAAATGACCCGCGCTCTGTCCATCTCCTGCATCATCCCGGCCTATGACGAGGCCCCGCGCATCGGCGCGGTGCTCGATGCGGTGCTGGGCCACCCGCTGATCGACGAGGTCATCGTGGTCGATGACGGCTCCTCCGACGGCACCGCCGACGCCGCCGAGGCGCATGGGCAGGATGCGTCGGCGCTGCGGGTGGTGCGCCAGCCGCGCAACGGCGGCAAGACCCGCGCCGTGACCCGCGGCATCACCGAGGCGCGCGGGAGCCATATCCTGCTGCTCGACAGCGATCTGCTCGGCCTCGGGCCCGAGCATCTCAGCGCCTTGGTCCTGCCGGTGCTGGAGCGCCGTGCGGAGGCCACCATCAGCCTGCGCCGCAACGCGCCGCTGATCTGGCGGATGATCGGCATCGATTACATCTCGGGCGAGCGCGTGATGCCGCGCCGGCTGCTGGCAAACCAGACCGAGGCGCTGCTCAACCTGCCGCGCTTCGGGCTCGAGGTCTTCATCAACCGGCTCTGGCTGGCCGAGGGGCTGCACATCGCCATCGTGCGCTGGCCCGAGGTCGAGAGCCCCTACAAGCACGCCAAGCGCGGCGGCTGGATCGACGGGTTGCGCGCCGACATCGCCATGCTGGGCGACATCTTCCGCACAGTGCCGCCGACCGAGACCATGCGACAGGTGGTGGCGCTGCGCAGCCGCCGGGTCTGAGCTCAGCCCGGCGCCACCAGCGCCTCGAGCACCTCCATGCAGCCGGTAAGCTGGTCGAGCTCGATGAACTCGTCGGGCTGGTGGCCTTGCGCCATGTCGCCCGGCCCGCAAACCACGGTGGGGATTCCGGTCGGCACGAAGACCCCCGCCTCGGTGCCGTAAGACACCTTGCAGAGCCCCCGCGACAGCCCGCGCAGCTTGGCCAGCGCCGGCAGATCGGGGTCGGTGTCGAGCCCTGGATAGGCAAACACCTGTTCCAGCTCGACCTGCTCCAGCCCGCTCATGACACGCGGCACGATCTCGTCCGGCGTTTCGGCCGCGAGGTGGCGGATTTCCCAGTCGACGGTCGCGCGGTCGGGCACGATGTTGAGCGCGGTGCCGCCCTGCAGCTTGCCCACGTGCAGCGTCGAACAGGGCACGTCGTACCCCGCATCCTGCGCGCCCTCCTGCATCAGACGGGCCTGCTCGGCCCGGATATTGGCGACCAGATCGCAGGCCCCGTGCAGCGCGTTGCGGAATTGCGGCGCCATCGCCGAGTGCCCGGCCTCGCCGTGGCTGACCGCGCGATAGGCGGCCTTGCCCTTGTGGCCCGTTGCCATCACCAGCGAGGTCGGCTCACCCACCACGCAGAGCGCCTGCGGCCCCAGCGCGGCCTCGAGATGCGGGATCATGTGCGGAATGCCGCGGCAGCCCACCTCCTCGTCCCACGACAGCATGATCGAAACCGGCCCCTGCGCCTCGGCGGGCTGTTCGGCCAGCGCCAACGCGCAGGCCACGAAGCCCTTCATGTCGGTGGTGCCGCGCCCGAAGAGCCGCGTGCCGTCGCGCGTCAGCCGGAAGGGGTCGCGCTCCCATGGCTGGCCTTCGGCGGGCACCACGTCGGTATGGCCCGAGAGCACCACGCCGCCCGCCCCGCCGCGATTGGCGATCAGCCCCGCCTTCTCTCCGCAGGGCGAGGGCACGCGGGTGACGGCAAAGCCGCAGGCCTCGAGATGGGCCTGCGCCCAGTCGATGAGATCAAGGTTGCTCTCGGACGACACCGTCGGGAAGGCGATGAGCCGGCCGAGAAGCTCGAGCACCCGCATCACTCGTCCCCCGGAACGCCGTAGGAGGGCGCGGCGGAGGGATCGAGCGCGCGGGTGACGTAATCCGCCGCCTGCGGCTGGTAGACCTCCCACGCCCGCGCGATGGCCTCGATCGGGCAGCCCTCGTCGATCCAGTCGCAGCGCAGCTCGGCATAGGGCCAGCTCTCGCGGTCTACGATCAGCATGCCGGCGGAATGCACCGGCCCGGCCTCGCCGCCCGCCGCAAGCCCGGCGCGCATCGCCGCGATCAGCCGGTCGCCCAGCGCGCCGGGGGCCGCCTCGAATCCGTCCACGATGGCCTGAGGCACGGCGTCGTTGGCCAGCAGGTTGCCGCCCGCCGCCACGTCGCGCCCCTGCGCCTGCGTCCAGATGCCCAGCGAGTTCGGCCCGGAATGGATCGCCGTGCCGCCCTGCCCATCCACCGCCAGCACCTGCCGGTAGGCCATGTGATCGGCGCTCTGCTGCAGGGCCTGGATCGCCGCATCGGCGCTGGCGCCGTCGGCCATCAGATCGAGCGCCCGGGGCCCCAGCCGCGGGTCGGTGACGTTCTGCGAGGCCACCGCGCCCACCCCGGCGCGGGCATAGGCGCAGCGCGCCGCCACCGCCGGTGAGGAGGACGAGATCGCCACGCCGAACTGGCCGGTCTCGGCGCAGCGCGCCACGAGGGAAAAGGTCATGTCGTCTCCTTGGTCCTGTCGTCCGCCCGGCGCGGGTTCAGTCGGGGATCACCGCCGTGCCGTCGATCTCGACCAGCCATTCGGGCCGCGCCAGCGCCTGCACCACCAGCCCGGTCGAGACCGGGTGTACGCCTTTGATATACTCGCCCATCGTGCGGTAGACCGCCTCGCGGTGGCGTACGTCGGTGATGTAGACCACCACCTTGACCAGATGCTCCATCGAGCCGCCGGCTTCCTCGATCAGCTGTTGGATGTTCTGCATCACCTTGTGGGTCTGCTCGACCGGATCGTGACTGTCGATGTTCTTGGCATCGTCGAGGTTCTGCGGGCACTGGCCGCGCAGCCAGACGGTGCGCCCGCCCCTCGTGACCACGGCCTGCGCCAGATCGTTGTCGAGGTTCTGCTCCGGGTAGGTGTCCTTGGTGTTGAACGGGCGGATGCGGGTATGGGCCATGTCGGTCCTCTTGATGGTCAGTTTCTCGCGGGCCCTTTGAACGGTCCGCGCAGGTTGGTCGGGCACGGCGCCTCAGCTCGGGATCTTGCCGGCGATCCAGGTGGCGAACTCGTAGTTCGGGCGCTCGAGATGCGACAGCGCGCCGGGCACAGCGTGGCGCGACTGCATGCCCTTCCAGACCCGCTCGGTGCAGCCTTTGTCCTCGTCGTTGACGTGGTCGAGCAGGCCCTTGAGGGTCTCGAAATGCTGCTCCGCCTCGGCGTCCGCGGCGAAATCGGGATGCAGGCCGCCGCCATAGATGATCTTCACGTGGCCGGGGCCGTCCGGGGTCAGGCTGAGATACCAGAAATAGCCGGGCGTCAGAGTGATCATCAGCGACGGGTAGACCGAGATCAGCCATGTGCGGTAGCGGTCCTCGCCCGCGAGCGCGGTGTTGTCCTTGTGGGCGATCGACAGCGCGATGCTGTCATCCTTGAGGATGTGGTGGAAGTTGAAGCCGGGATAGCCCTCGGGGCAGGTCATCTTCCTGAGATCCACCGCGCCGCCGATGGTGCCGCCGTGGCACATCGGCAGGTGGTAGCTCTCCATGAAGTTCTCGGCGAGGATCTTCCAGTTGGTGTTCCAGCGATGCTCCTCGCGGAACACCTCGACATAGTCCTGCATCGGCAGGTAGCCGACGAGGTCGTCCATCTCGCGAAGTGTCTCCTGCGGCTCGGGCAGGTCGGGATCGAGCGTCAGCATGATCCAGCCCTTCCAGTCGACGCAGCGCACCTCCGGCAGACTGGTCTCGGACTTGCAGAAACTCCGGTTCATCTCCATCGCGGGCGCGCCGCGCAGGCTACCGTCGAGGCTGTATGTCCAGGCATGGTAGGGGCAGGTGATGGTGCGGACATTGCCGCGCCCTTCCAGCAGGATGGACATGCGGTGGCGGCAGACGTTCGACATGGCGCGCAAGGTGCCCTCGCGGTCGCGCAGCACGATCACCGGCTCGCCGGCGATCTCCATCGTCAGGTAGTCGCCCGGCGCCTTCAGCGCATCGGCGCGGCCGGCACAGAGCCAGCTCTTGGCAAAGACATGCTCCTGCTCCAACGCGAGGAACTCTTCGCTGGTATAGACCGAGACCGGCATCGCCTGCGCGGCCTCGAAGGGCGTTGCGACATTGGCGCGGAGCTCCGCCGCGGGATCGTGGATGTTCATCGTCGTGCTTCCCTGCCACTCGCGCCGGAGACGGACGGGCCCGCCGCCGGATCGAGACCTCTTTCGTCGAGCCTGGACCGCCGCCGGTCAAGCCTCTCGCACGGGTCGGTGCGGTGGGCGGGTGCCGGACCAGACGACGCCGCCCCGATTTTGAGCCGGAGCGGCGATCAGGACCGAGACTGCCCGAGCCATTGCTTCGGCAAAAGAACAGCCTTCCTAGGTTCGGATTAGGAATAACCTAACGCCAGAGGGATCACAGCTCGGCCATCACCTCGGTGATGCTCTCGCGCAGGATGGCCCCGATCGTGGCGATCTGCTCGGGCGAGAGGATCAGCGTCGGCGACAGGATCAGGATATGCCCCAGCGGGCGGGCAATGAGCCCCTTCTCCTGACACTTCTGCGCCACCTTCAGGCCGATGTTGAGGCTTGGATCGAAGATCTCCTTGGACACCTTGTCCTTGACGAACTCGATGCCGATCATGAAGTGGCTGCCGCGGACCTCGCCCACGATGTCGAGATCCCCGAGCCCCTTCAGCGTGGTCTCGAAGAGCTTGCCGGTGGTGCGCGCGGTCTGCGGGATCTGGTCGCGCTCCATCAGCGCGATATTGGCGAGCCCCGCGGCCGAGGCGGCGGGATGCCCGGAATAGGTCATGCCGTGCAGGAACATGCCGCCGGGGCCCGAGATCACCTCGTGGATCTCGTCCGACAGGATCGTCGCCGAGAGCGGCTGGTAGCCCGAGGTCAGGCCCTTGGCGGTGGTGATGATGTCGGGCTGGAAGCCGAACACGTCCTTCGAGGCGAAGAAATGCCCGAGCCGCCCGAACGCGGTCACCACCTCGTCCGAGATCACCTTGATCTCGTAGTCGCGGCAGAGGTCCGCGACGCGGGCGTGATAGCCCTCGGGCGGTACGATGACGCCGCCCGCGCCCATGATCGGCTCGCCGATGAAGCAGGCGATGTTCTCGGCGCCGAGGCTTTCGATCTCGGACTTTATGTCGTCAAGCAGCGCGTCGGTGAACTCGGCCTCGGTCATGCCATCCCCCTCGCGCCAATAGTGTGGCTTGCGAAGGTGGTGCACGATGCCCTCGGCCTTGTGCCAGCCGTCGGAATATTCCGGCGTGGTCATGGCGATGGCGAGGTGGGTGGAGCCGTGATAGGCGCCGTGGCGGCTCAGAACCTTGCGCTTCTGGGGCTGGCCAAGGCGCTTGTAATAGTGGTGCAGGATGCGCACCGCGCTGTCGTTGGCGACCGAGCCGGAATTGCCGAAATGCACCTTGTTGAGCGAACCCGGCGCCAGCTCGGCGAGCTTGGCAGCGAGCGCCGCGGCGGTGGGGTGGGTGAAGCTGTAGAAGGTCGAATAGAAATCCAGCGTCTCGAGCTGGTGGTTGATCGCCTCGATGATCTCGCGGCGCTTGTGGCCAACGTTGACGCACCACAGCCCGCCGATGCCGTCGATCAGCTCGTTGCCTTCGCTGTCGGTCACCATCGTGCCCTCGGCGCCGACGATGGCGGTGCGCGCGCCATCCTGCTTGAGCGCGTTGAGGTCGGCGAAGGACTGCACGAGGTGCACGTCCTCGGTGAGGATGTCGTCGGTGGTCTTGGGCAGGTCGAGGGTCATGATCAGAGCTCCCGGTAATCAGCGCGTTGAGTGGAAAGCGAGGGTTTGGGCAGGTCGTCGTTCACGCCAAGATCGGCGACGAGCAGCGCCTCGCCCCGTCCGGCGGAGACCATCGGCTGGCCCAGCGGATCGGCGATCAGCGACAGGCCCCCGAAGGACAACCCGGCCTCAAGGCCGCAGTAATTGGCATAGACGATGGTGATGCCGAGCTCGGCGGCGCGGCCGGGCACGATGGCGCGCTGCACGTGATCGAAGCCCACCGCGTTGGCGGTCGGCACGAGAACGAGGCTGACGCCCTGCTCGGCCAGCGCCCGCACATGCGGCGCGAATTCCACGTCGTAGCAGATCAGCAGGGCCGCCTTCACGCCGCCCAGCTCGAAGGTGCAATAGCCGTCTCCGGGCGCGAAGGAGGCCTGCTCCATCGGCCCGAAGAGCTGGATCTTGCGGTAATGCCCCAGCACGCCGCCATCCGCCCCGAAGGCGGTGGCGGCGTTGTAGACCGTCTCCCCCTCGCGCTCGGCCCAGCCGATCGTGAGACCGCAGCCCGCCGCGCGGGCCATCCCTGCAAGCCGGGTTTCCCAGTCGCCGCCGCGCGGCTGCGACAGCCGGTCGTGCAGGGCGGGCTGGTTGTAGCCCGGCAGGAACAGCTCGGGCATGACCAGCATGGCCGCTCCGGCGGCGGCGGCGGCGGTGAGCTGGGTGGAGACGCAGGCAAACGTCTCCTCCGTGGCCCCGCTGATCGCGGGGCCCTGATAAAGCGCGAGTTTCATGGGGCGGGCTTACTTCTTCAGGTTGGTCCAGATCGCATCGTAGAGCACCTGGACCTCTTCCGGGCAGGCCTCGACGAAGACGGTGTCGGTGCCTTCCGGCGGGTTCGACTCGGGCGAGTTTGCGACTTCGGGATCGAGGAACTCGGCCACGCCGGTCACGCCGGCGGAATACTGCGCGTAGTTGGTCAGCGCGGCGGCGTTCTCGGGCTCGAGCATGAAGTTCATGAAGGCCAGCGCGCTGTCGCGGTTCGGCGCGTCCTTCAGAAGGGCGAGATTGTCCATCCAGACGATCACGCCCTGCTCCGGGAAGGCATATTCGATCGGCGCGCCCTCGCCGCGGGCCTTGGCGGCAAAGCCCGACCAGATCATCCCGGCACTCGCGTCGCCCGAGACCAGCACGTCCTTGGCCACATCCGAGCCGAAGGACGCCCAGTCGGCCTTGGCCTCCATCACAAGCGCATTCAGCGCCTTGAGCTGCTCGCGATCAGAGCTGCATTGCGGGATGCCCAGATGCATCGAGGCCAGCGTCAGCGTCTCGCCCGCGGTGTCGAGCACGTTGATCTTGCCTTTCAGCTCTTCGGGCGGCTCGAAGATGATGCCGGTGGTCTGGATGTCGCCGTCGAACACCTCGCGGTTCACCGCAAACGAGGTCGAGCCCCACTGGTAGGGCACCGAGCTCTTGCGGCCCTCGTCGAAGGGCACGTCCATCCACTGGTCTTCGATGTTGGAAAAGTTCGGCACTTCCTCGGGGGTGAACGTGTCGAGCATCCCCTCGTCGCCGAGGATCTTGACCATGTAGTCGCCCGGCACCGCGAGGTCGTAGGACCCGAGCCGTCCGGCCTTGAGCGAGGCCAGCAGCGCCTCGTTGCTGTCATAGGTGTCCATGGTGACCGCGATGCCGGTCTCTTCGGTGAACTTGTCGAGCAGCTCCTGCGGCATGTACTCGAACCAGTTGTAGAGCTTCAGCTCGCCCTCGGCCTGCGCCGCCGTGGCGGCGGCCAGCGCGATCAGGGAGGTTGCAAGGATCGTCTTCATTGGGTGTCTCCGCTGTTGGTTTTTTTGTGGTTTTGGGGTGGTCATTATGTCTTGGCCTGGCCGCTGCGTCCGATCAGCCAGGAGAGGGTGACGAACACCACCGAGACGCCGAGCATCAGGGTGGAAATCGCCATGATGTTGGGCTTGATGCCCTGTTTCACCGCGCCGAAGATGGCGGTCGGCAAGGTCTCGACACCGGCCCCTTTCACGAAATTGGTGATCAGGAAGTCGTCGAGAGAGATGATGAAGGCGAGCAGGAAGCCCGAGAAGATGCCGGGCATCATCAGCGGCAGCAGGACCAGCCGGAACGCCTCCCAGGGCGTCGCGTAGAGGTCCATCGCCGCCTGCTCGTAGCTGTCGGGCACGCTCTGCATCCTTGCTGCGATCGGCAGGTAGGCGAAGGGGATGCAGAAGGTGATATGGGCCAGAAGGATCGTGCCGACACCGCCCGAGAAGCCAATGGCGGTAAAGAAGATCAGGCTGGCGACGGCGGTCACCACCTCTGGCACCATGAGCGGCAGGTTGATCAGTGCGAAGGTGGCAGTCTTGCCCTTGAAGCGCCCGGCGCGGTGCATCGCCACCGCCGCCGAGGTGGCGATCAGCGTGGCGCAGAGCCCGGCCAGAACCGCGATGATCAGCGAGTTCATCGCCGCGCGCTGGAATTTCGGCGATTCCGGTCCGGTGAAGACATCGACATACCACTCCAACGAGACGCCGCCCCAATTGGTGATCGAGGTCGAGGCGTTGAAGCTGTAGACCGAGACCACCAGCAGCGGCGCGTAGAGCACCACCACGCAAAGCAGCGTGATCGCGAAGAAGCCGGGGAAGCGGCGCAGGTCGAGCTGCTTCATGCCTTGGCCTCCCGAGTCTGCGAGCGGGCGTAGACCAACAGCACCACCATCACGATGCTCATCAGGATCATCGCCGCTGCCGCCCCGAAGGGCCAGTTGCCGGCGGCGCCCTTGAACTGCTCTTCGATCAGCGAACCGATCATGAAACTCTTGGCACCGCCCAGCAGGTCGGGCGCGAGAAAGGCGCCGAGCGAGGGCACGAAGACGAGGATGCAGCCCGCGATGAGCCCCGGCTTGACCACCGGCAGGATCACCAGCCGCAGCGTCGTCCAGCGCCCGGCATAGAGATCGGCCGCCGCCTCGGAGAGCGCGAAGTCGTAGCGCTCGACCGCGGCGTAGATCGGTAGCACCATGAACGGCAGGTAGGAGTAGAACAGCCCCAGCTGCACCGCGAGGTTGGTGTTGATCAGCCCCAGCGGCTGGTCGATCAGCCCGCTCCAGAGCAACATGGCGTTGAGCGGGCCCTCGTCGCGGATCAGGAATTTCATCGAGACCGTGCGGATCAGCAGGTTGACCCAGTAGGGCACCGTGACGATGAGCAGCCAGACGGTGCGCATCCGGGCCTCGCGGGTGGCGATGAACCACGCGGTCGGGAAGCCGATGAGCAGGCATAGGAGCGTCGCCAGACCGGCCTGCCAGATCGAGCGCCAGAAGATCGTGATATAGGTCCACTCGATGCGCGGCGGCTCGTCTCCGAACAGGCCGCGATTGAGGAAGAACTGGTCATATGCGGCGAGCGAGAACTCCCAGATCACGCCGCCGCGGAATTCCTTGGTGAGGAACGAATAGGTGGCCATCAGGGCAACCGGAACCAACAGGAAGACCCCGATGACCACCCATGTCGGCAACAGCAATCTGCTTGCGTTGCCCTTGTAGATTTCCGACGAGGATGCGCCGCCCGGCGCCATCGCCGCCATCAGGCCGAGAGCAGGCGGGCGGCGCCTGCTTCCAGTTTCAGACCCACCTCGGTGCCGCGCTCGGGCAGGCGTGTGGCCTCGGCGTTCTGTAGCCGCACGGTCATCTCCTGACCGCCTGCGAGCTGCGCCTTGAGCTGGATGTCGGTGCCCAGATAGACCTGATCGGTGGCAATCACAGTGAGGTCGGCCTCCGAGGCCGGGCACAGATCGATGCGCTCGGGGCGCAGCGACAGCACCCCCTGCCCCACCGCGCGGCTGAGCGGCGTCGGGCAGCGCAGGGCGCGGCCGCCGGGGAGGGAGACCTCGGCCATGCCGTCGGAGATGCCCAGAACCGGCACCTCGATCAGGTTGGTCTCGCCGATGAAATCCGCCACGAAGCGGTTCGCCGGGGCCTCGTAGATCTCGCGCGGGGCGCCGATCTGCTGCACGTGCCCGTCCGACATCACCGCGATGCGGTCGGACATGGTCAGCGCCTCTTCCTGATCGTGGGTGACGAAGACGAAGGCGATGCCGGTCTCGCGCTGGATCTGCTTGAGCTCCATCCGCACCGCCTGCCGCAGCTTCAGGTCGAGCGCCGAGAGCGGCTCGTCGAGCAGCAGCACCTTGGGCTCGGGCGCCAGCGCGCGGGCAAGCGCTACACGCTGCTGCTGCCCGCCCGAGAGCTGACCGGGGCGGCGCTTGAGGAATTGCGACAGGTGCACCAGCTCGAGCGCCTGCTTTGCGCGGCCCTCGGCATCGACGACCGACCAGCCCAGCCGCTGCAGGCCGAACATCACGTTCTCGAGCACCGTCATGTGCGGAAACAGCGCGTAGTGCTGGAACACCGTGTTGACCGGGCGCTTGAACGGCGGCAGCGGCGCGATGTCCTCGCCATGCAGGCGGATCTGCCCGCCGCTCACCGGCTCGAAGCCCGCGATGCAACGCAGAAGCGTGGTCTTGCCGCAGCCCGACGGCCCGAGCAGCGTGAAGAATTCATTCTCGGCGATGTCGAGCGACACCTCGTGGAGCGCAGTGAAGGTGCCGAAGCGCTTCACCACGCGGTCGATGTTGATCACGGTCCCGGTCACGATACCGAACCACCCCCTGCGGCTGTTGTCCCTGTTTCGGGCTATACCACCCGATTTTATGGCTATACCCTAGGCGCATGCGAAACAGGGGGTATATACCCCCAGAGAGGTATGATGCGAAAATTGCCGAACCTGACGGAGAATTTCCTCGGGCGCGCCATCGCGGCGCTCGAGACCGAGGGCTTCGCCGGCCTCTTTTTCCAGTGGCTGATGCGCTGCTACGAGATCGACAACACCACGATGCTGGCCTATTTCCAGAACCGGCCGCCCGAGCTTCTGTTTTCCCATGCGCAGGAAAAGCGTGTCCACGAAAAGCTCGAGGACGACTACCTGACCGGGGCCTATCTGCTCGATCCGTTCCACGCTTTGCACATCGAGCGGGCACCGGAGGGGCTCTACCGGATGCGCGACATCGCCCCCGACCAGTTCACCCGAAACGAATATTTCTCAGCCTATTACCGGCGCACCACGCTGATCGACGAGGTCGCCTACGTGGCCTACCCCTCCGAGGGGGTGTCGGTGCATGTCTGTCTCGGGCGCGATGCCAGCTCGGGCCGGGTGTTTTCCTCGCGCGACATGGAGCGCGCCGAGCAGATCGCGCCGATCGCCTGCGCGCTGGCGGCGCGGCACTGGTCGAACCTGCGCTCGACCGGCGATTTCCGCGACTCCGCCGTCACCGAGGCGCTGCAGAAGCGCATGGAGCAGGAGCATGGCGTGGCGCTGACCGGCAGACAGGCCGAGATCGCGCTGCTGATTCTCAAGGGTCACTCCTCGGCCTCGATTGCCATGCGGCTCGAGATCAGCCCGCAGACCGTGAAGGTGTTCCGCAAGCAGCTCTACCGCAAATGCGAGATCTCCTCGCAGGCGGAGCTGTTCTCGCTGATGATGCCGATGCTGTCCTCGCTGGAGTTCTGAACATCGCCCCGAGGCCAACACGAGAAAGCCCCCCGCAGCGTCCTGCGAGGGGCTTCAATCTCTGTCAGCTAGGGCGCGCGGATCAGCCGGCGCAGCGCTGCTCGGCGTCCTCGACCGCGGCGGTGAAGCCCAGCAGCGAGAAGGTGTCCTTGGTCTGGGTGCCGCGCGCCGACCGCGCGGTCAGCACCGCGTCGGCGCCGCGCTTCATCGCGGCGATGATCTGACTGTCGTCACCCGAGGTCGCCGGCCAGGCCCATTCGCCATCGGTGTAGAGCTCGAATTCCGAGCCGCCGATGTTCACGCCGACCGTCGAGCCGGGCGCGAAGGGATAGCCGCCGGTGAAGGCCACCTGCCCGTTCACGCCGCCCTCGGGGCGGTAGAACACCATCAGCAGAATGTCCCCGCGGCGCACCGAGACGACGCGGCCGTCCTTGGTGTTCACGCTTTCCTTGTAGGTGGTGACCGCCCAGCATTCGCGCGGGTCGCTGCCCTCGAACACGGACCAGTCGGTGATCGCATTTACCCGGTTCTGGCTCTCTTCCTGAGCGAGCACCGCCGTGGTGGTCAGCGCCAGCAGGGCTCCGCCCAGAACTCCACCGAGAATTGACTTCATACCGTGCAGCCTCCAGCTGTCTTGTGCCTCAATCACGCGGTCGGCGCCCGGCCAGTTTCGGCCCAATCGCGCGCGCTTCCGATTTTCTACTCGACGTCGGGAAGATAGACTGAAAAACCTGCGGCCATAAACCCCCTGTTGGCAAGTTATCGCTTAGTTGTGAAGGACCCGAGCATGTCGAACGCGCCCGAACTCATGGTCGAGATCCACCGCGGACCGCTGGCCGAAAGCGCCCATACAGGCCACGCGGTGATCTGCGATGACAGCGGCCAGATCGTGCAGGCCTGGGGCGATCCCGGCAAGGTGATCCTGCCACGCAGCTCGGCCAAGATGATCCAGGCGCTGCCGCTGGTGGCCTCGGGCGCGGCGCAGGCGTTCGGCCTGAAGACCGAGCAGCTGGCGCTGGCCTGCGCCTCGCATCAGGGCGCGCCGCTGCATGTCGATGCGGTCAATGCCTGGCTCGCGGAGCTGGGGATGAGCGATGACGACCTGCGCTGCGGCCCGGAGGTCTCGCGCGACAAGGCGCTCAAGCTTCAGATGATCCGCGAGGGCAAGTGCCCCTGCCAGGCGCACAACAACTGCTCGGGCAAGCACGCGGGCTTCCTGACCTTCAACAAGCATCTCGGCGGTGGCGCAGAGTATTGCGCGCCCGACCACCCGGTGCAGCGCGAGGTGCGCGAACTGTTCGAGACGGTGACCGGCATGGAAAGCCCGGGCTTCGGCATCGACGGCTGCTCGGCGCCGAACTTCGCCACCACGATGGAGGGCATGGCCCGCGCCATGGCGTGGTACGCAAACGCCCACAAGCGACCGGACACGCTGAGCAACGCTGCGGCGCAGCTCGTCGAGGCGATGATCGCGTTCCCCGAACATGTCGCGGGCCAAGGCCGCGCCTGCACCCACCTGATGCGCGCCGCCAAGGAGCCAGTGGCGATCAAGACAGGGGCCGAGGGCTATTTCGTCGCCATCCTGCCGGAACGCGGCATGGGACTGGCCCTGAAGATCACCGATGGCGCCACTCGCGCTGCCGACTGTGCCGTGGCGGCGCTTCTGGTGCAGCTCGGGGTGCTCGACGAGGCAGATCCGGAGGTGCAGCGCTTCCTCTGCCCGCCGATCCACAACCGCGCCGGCATCGAGGTCGGGCGCATCGCGACGGCGCCCGGCTTCCCCTGACCTGACAGCGGTCGCGGGGGCGTTGCCCCGCGCTCCCAGGCTCAGACCGTGGCGAAATCTTCGCGGGCATAGCCCTGCAGGTAGAGCAGCGCGGTCAGGTCGCCGTGGTTCACCCGCAGATCGCATTGCGCCTGCACCGAGGGCTTGGCGTGCAGCGCCACGCCCATGCCGGCCCGGCCCAGCATGCCGAGATCGTTGGCCCCGTCGCCCACCGCCAGCACGTCGGCCTCGGGAATACCGAGCCGCGCCGAGATCTCCTCGAGCGCCTGCACCTTGGCCTCGCGGCCAAGGATCGGCCGCGCCACCTCGCCGGTGAGCGTGCCGCCCTCCATCAGAAGCGTGTTGGCGCGGTTCTCGTCGAAGCCCACCAGCCCCGCCACCTTGGCGGTGAAGGCGGTGAAGCCGCCCGAAACCAGCGCCGCGTAGCCGCCATTGGCCTTCATCGTGGCCACCAGTTCGCGCCCGCCCGGCATCAGGGTGATGCGGGTTTCGAGCACCCGGTCGATCACCGCCTCGGGCAGATCCTTGAGCAGGGCCACGCGCTCGGTCAGCGCGCCCTCGAAATCGAGCTCACCGTTCATCGCCCGCGCGGTGATCTCCTTCACATGGGCGCCGACACCAGCCTCTTCGGCGAGCTCGTCGATGCATTCCTGCTGGATCATCGTCGAATCCATGTCGGCCAGCAGCATGGTCTTGCGACGGCCCAGCGCCGGCACGAGGTTCAGGTCGGCCTGATCGGCCACTGCCACGCGCAGCTCCTCGAGATTGGAAGGCACGTGATCGAGCGGGAACTCCGCCGCCTCGCCCTGCGACAGCCAGACCGCCGCACCGCCGCCGGTGGCGTTGCGCAGCGACGACACCAGCGCGGTCTCGAGCGTGCCGGGACGGGCAATGAGCGATAGAATGAACATGGGCGCGACCTCCTGAGCGTTGGCGGCGCTTCTGGCATGGGCCGGCGTATTTTGCCAGACCTGCCGGAGGGCGGACCGTGGCCAAGAATTTTAGCTAAAATTCTTGGCCCTTGATCAGCGTTCGGTGAGCTTGAGCTCGATGCGCCGGTTCTGCGCGCGCGCTTCGGGCGAGTCGGCGGGATCGACCGGCTGGTATTCGCCAAAGCCGTTGGCCGACAGCCGCTGCGGCGGGATGCCCATGTCCTCGACCAGGAACCGCACCACCGACAGCGCGCGGGCCTGGCTGAGTTCCCAGTTGTCGGCGAAGCGGGCACCGGGGCGCAGCGGCGTGTCATCGGTATGGCCGTCGACGCGCAGGATCCAGTCGATGCCCGGCGGAATATCCGACATCACCCGCTGCAGAATGCCCGCGATATTGGCGATTTCGCCCTCGCCCAGCGGCGAAAGCCGCGCCTCGCCCGGCGCGAACAGCACCTCCGAGGAGAACACGAAGCGGTCCCCCTCGATGCGGATGCCGTCCTGATCGCCGATCACCTCGCGCAGCCGTCCGAAGAATTCCGAGCGATAACGCTCGAGATCCTCGGCCTGCGCCTCGAGCCGGCGGCGCTCTTCTTCCTCGAGCTGGCGGCGGCGCCGCTCCTCGGCGGCGACCCGCGCCAGCGCGGCGTTGAGCTCGGAGCCGAGGTTCTGCAGCTGCACCTGTGCCTCGGCGTCGCTTTCGCGCGCCTCGTCGAGCAGTCCTTGAAGCTGCGACAGCTGCGACCGCAGCGCCGCGACCTGCTGGTTGAGGAGCTCGCGCTGGCGCTCGGCCTCACTGGCGCGAGCCTCCGTCTGGCTCAGTTCGCTGCGCGCCTCCGAGAGCAGCGCCGCGCGCTGCTCGGCCTCGCTCAGCCGCGCACCGGCCTCGGCCTCGGCCGCCTTCTGCGCAGCCAGCGCCGCGGTCAGGCGATCGCGCAGCTCCTCCTGGGTGATCTCGGCCTCGCCCTGCTCTTCGAGCAGCGCCGCGAGCCGGCTGCGCAGGTCTTCGGCCGTGGCCTGCGCCTGCGCCAGATCGTCCTGCAGGGTCTCGGCATTGCCTGCCGCGTCGCGGGCGCGCTGCAGCGCCGCCTCGGTCTCGTCCTGCCGCAGAAGTGCGGCGGCAAGTCGGGCGTCGAGATCCTCCTCGGCCTCGCGCGCGGCCGCCAGAAGCGTCAACGTCTCCTCGGCGCGACGGCGCTGTTCTTCCAGCGCCATGGTCATCGCGGTGAGCTCGCTGTCGGCATTCTCCAGACGTGCGCGCAGGGCGGCAGCGGCCTCGGCCTCGGCCAAGCGCTGCGCTTCTTCCTCGCTCAGCTCGGCCTGCAGCTCATCGACCTGCGAAGACAGCCCCCCGATCTGCGCATCGCGATCCGCGGCCTGAGCCCGAAGGTCCTCGATCAGCGCCTGCAGCGCCTCGCGGCGTGCGGCGGCGAGCCGGGCCGCCTCTGCCTGCGCGTCGACCTCGCTGCGCGCCCGCGCCAGCGCCAGATCGAGCGCATCGCGCTCGGAGGTCAGCTCGGCCTGCGCGGCCTCAAGGTCCTCCTGCGTGGCATTGAGTGCCGCGATCTCGCTCTCGGCAGCGTCGCGGTCGGCCAGCAATGAAGCGACCTGCTCCTCGAAGCTGGTAATCCGGTTGGCGGCGGCGGTGAGTTCCTCGGCCTGCCGGTCGCGGGTGGCGGTGAGCGAGGCGATGAGGCTCTGCTGCTCGGTCATCCGGGTCTCGGCATCGTCGATGGTGGTCTCGAGCTCGCCGATGCGGGTGGTCAGCGCGGTGTTCCGGCGCTCCTGCAGACCGAGGCTGCGCGACAGTTCGGTGATCTCCGAGGACAGACGGTCAAGCTCACTCTCCTGCCCGGTGATGGTGTCGCGCAGCACCGACTGGATCACCATGAAGATCGTCAGCACGAACATCAGCACCAGCAGGAGCCCGGTCATCGCGTCGACGAAGCCCGGCCAGATATTGGCCTGGAAGCGCGCGCCGGTGCGTCGCGACAGCGACATGGATCAGGCCCCGCTCTTGCCGCCGGCGCCACCGGAACCGCCGGGGCGCACCGGGCGGATGGTCACCGATTGCGGCTGCGCCTGCGGCGCGTGCGAGAGCTTGGTCAGCGTCCGGTTCAGCGCCGCAAGATCGGTGCGCAGCTCGGCCATGCTCTCCTGCCGGCCGGCGGCGACTTCCTCGAGCAGGCGCAGCATCTGCACGTCGATCGAGCGCAGGCGCATGCGGCTTTCTGCATCAAGCCCCTCGGAGGTCTCGCGTTCGGCAAGCACTTCGGCCAGACGCTCCTGCCCCTCGGCGATGCGGGCCAGTGAATTGGCCGAGGGCGCCGTCGCCTCGAGCCGCTCGGTCATGCGCTCGACGGAATCCGCCAGCTGCCCGAGCCGGGCGTCGACCTCGTTCTGGCCCTCCTGCGCGCGCGAGAACATCAGCGTGAGCCGCTCCATCTGGTCAGTCATCTGGTCGAGCACCTGCTCGACGATGCCGGTGTCGCTCGCCTGCTCGCCATCGCCCGAGAAGCTGAGCTTGGTGATGGTGCTGAGCCATTCCTCAAGCTCGCGGTAGAACCGGTTCTGGCCGTGCCCGGCGAACAGCTCGAGCAGGCCCACGATCAGCGAGCCCGCGAGGCCGAGCAGCGAAGAGGCAAAGGCCACACCCATGCCGCCGAGCTGGCTTTCCAGCCCCGACATCAGGCGGGTGAAGACCTCCATGTTGGTCTCGCCCTCGCTGGGCGCGAGGCTGCGGATGGTGTCGACCAGCGCCGGCACCGTGGTGGCGAGGCCGTAGAACGTGCCGAGCAGGCCGAGGAAGATCAGCAGCGAGACCAGGTAGCGGGTGATCTCGCGCGCCTCGTCGATCCGTGTGGCGACCGAATCGAGGATCGAGCGGGTCGAGCTGGTCGTGATCTGCAGCCGGCGGTCGCGGCGGCGCAGCAGGGCGGCAAGCGGCGCCAGCAGGCGCGGCGGGCGATTGCCGGCATCGCGGTCGGTGACGAAATGCTCGATCCAGCGCACCGACTGGATCAGCTGCGCCACCTGCAGGAAGCAGGCCACGACCCCGAGGAAGAAGACGAAGATGATGAAGCCGTTGAGCCACGGGTTGGCCTCGATCACCGGCAGCACTCGGGGCAGCGCCACGAATCCACCAGCACCGCACAGGCCGAGCACCGCCAGCATCATGGCGATCTGGCGGAACGGCTGGCTGAAATGCGGTTCTGCCTCGAAATCGGCCTTGTGCATCTAGGTCCCTGAGAAAGTAGTTCGCGTTGGCCCGACCCTATTGCGGGGGCCGCATCAAGCCAAGTCGTTATCCACAAGCTGCCGAACACGGTCCCGCAACCAGTGCAGTTCGGCATCGGGTATGCCCAGTTCGTCGAGATGGGCGGCGGTATTGTAGAGATATTCGGTGTTCGGACCGCGCCCGCCCATGGCGCGCGCGATGATGGCGGCCTGCTCCTCGAGCGGCAGCCCACCGCAATACTGCACGTGGGCGTCGTCGATCACATAGGTCACCGCCTCGACCCGGCGGCCGTCCTGCAGATCCACGTGCAGCATCTTCTCGAGATAGGCCGAGGAGACCAGTTCGCGCTCGCGCAGGTAGGCGATGGTCGCCTCTTCCGTGCCGTCGGCGGCGCGCAGCGCCAGCCCCTCGCAGAGCGCGCCCGGCTGCTCGTCGAGTGCCAGCACCAGACCGGGCTCGGCCTCGCTGCCGCGATGGTGGATCGAGCGCATGCAAAAGCTGCGGTGATAGTCGGGCAGGCTGGCCTGCGCCGCCTCCGCCACCTCGAAGCCGGGATTCCACAGTAGAGAGCCGTAGCCGAAGACCCATAGCGCCATGGTTCTGGTCCTTTCCTTTGGCGGGCTGTAAACACCATCGGGCGTGTCCGGAAAAGGGGGGAGCCGCGGTGAAACGACTGACGCTACTGGTGATCGCGGCGGCACTGGCCTGGTCGGCCTACTGGGGCTGGTCGGCCTGGATGCAGCGCAGCGCCATCGAGGCGTGGTTCGAAGGCCAGCGTGCTGACGGCTGGGAGGCCTCCTACGAGGATCTGGCGATCCGCGGCTTTCCCAACCGGCTCGACACCACGTTCACCGGGCTGGTGCTGGCTGACCCCGAGACCGAAACCGTCTGGGAGGCCCCGCTCCTGCAGGTGCTGCAGGTGGTCTACAACCGCGACCACGTCATCGTGGCTTTCCCCGAGACACAGGTTCTGACCCGCGACGGGGCACGGCACGAGATCACCGCCGAGGGGCTGCGCGCCAGCCTCGTGCGTGACGGCGATCTGCTGCTGCGCGCCAATGCCGAGGCCGGGGTGCTGAACATCTCGGGCGAGGCGCCGCTGGCCCTGCGCGACCTAACCGCCGCGATCTCCCGCACCGAGGACAGTGACAGGCGCTACCGGATCGCGGTCAATGCCGAGGGCATCGCCACCGGCGGTGCCGCCCTGCCCGGCGGCAGCGAGGACGGGCTGGAGCTCGACGCGCATGTGACGCTGGCCGAGCCGCTGTCGCTCGGCGCAGCCGGCGAGCCGCGGCCGACGCGGATCGAGATCGCCCGGGCCGAGATCGGCAAGGACGCGCTGCGCCTCGCGGCCACCGGCGAGATGGACGTGGACGAAGACGGCTACCCCGAGGGCCAGCTCTCGCTCCGGGTCGAGAACGTGGCCGAGGCCATCGAGGCCGAGCGCCGCGCCGGACGCGTGCCCGAGGAACTTCTGGCGCTGATCGAGGGCGGTGCGCAGCTGATCGCCGGGCTCTCCGGACGGCGCGACACCATCGACGTGACCTTCGAGTTCCGCGACCGCAGGACCTGGCTCGGGATCCTGCCCCTCGGTCCGGCCCCGCAACTGCGCTGACCGCGACGCCCAAGAAAATTCGTCCGAATTTTCTTGTCCCGCCCGACACGTGGAGGAATTTTCGCAGAAAATTCCTCGTTTCAACACCGGGCGCATCACCCTTGCGCCGGGCGCGGATCCCGGGAACAGTGGCGCCATGAGTGACAGCCTTTCCCGGCGGATCGAGGCCAAGCGCGACGAGCTGATCGCGCTGACACAGGCGCTGATCCGCATCCCGACCCTGAACCCGCCCGGCGAGAACTACCGCGCGATCTGCGACATGCTGAAGACCCGGCTCACCGCTCGCGGCCTCGCCTGCGAACTGGTTCGCGCCGAAGGCGCGCCCGGCGACAGCGAGCGTTACCCGCGCTGGAACCTCGTCGCCCGCCACGAAGGCGCCCGCCCCGGCGACTGTGTACATTTCAACTCGCATCACGACGTGGTCGAGGTCGGCCATGGCTGGACCCGCGACCCGTTCGGCGCGGAACTCGACGGCGACCGCATCTTTGGCCGCGGCGCCTGCGACATGAAGGGCGGGCTCGCTGCCTCGGTGATCGCCGCCGAGGCCTTCATCGAGGCCCACTCCGACTATGCTGGCGCCATCGAGATCAGCGCCACGGCAGACGAGGAATCCGGCGGCTATGGCGGCGTGGCCTATCTGGCGGAAAAGGGCTGGTTCGCACCCGAGCGGGTGCAGCACGTGATCATCCCCGAGCCGCTCAACAAGGACCGCATCTGCCTGGGCCACCGCGGCGGCTGGTGGGCCGAGATCGAGACCAAGGGCGAGATCGCCCACGGGTCCATGCCCTTTCTCGGCGACTGCGCCGTGCGCCACATGGGCGCGGTGCTGGCGGCGTTCGAGGAGCGGTTGTTCCCGGCGATGGCTGCGCGGCATACGGAGATGCCGGTGGTGCCCGAGGGCGCCCGGCAGTCGACGATGAACATCAACGCGATCCACGGCGGCCAGCCCGAGAACCCGCCGGATTTCGATGGTCTGCCGGCCCATTGCGTGCCCGACAGCTGCCGCATCGTGATCGACCGGCGTTTCCTGATCGAGGAGACCGCCGACGGGGTGCGCGACGAAGTGGTGGCGCTGCTCGAGGACCTCAAGGCGCGGCGCGAGAATTTCGACTACGAGATCCGCGAGCTCAACCGCGTGATCCCGTCGATGACCGACCGCGACGCGCCGGTGGTGACCACGGTGACCGAGGCGATCCGCGAGGAACTGGGCACCGAGGTGACCTACGTGGCCTCGCCCGGCAGCTATGACCAGAAGCACATCGATCGCATCGGCAAGCTGAAGAACTGCATCGCCTACGGTCCGGGAGTGCTGGAACTGGCGCACAAGCCCGATGAATGGGTCGGCGTCACCGACATGCTCGACAGCGCGCGGGTTATGGGGCGCAGCCTCGAACGGCTGCTGTTGCCCAAATAGATCCGTTCACACGTCGGCAAGCCCGGCCGGGCCGTCCACTGGACGCCCCGCCGCTTGTCAGCGGTTCGCTCCCGCCCTCCGGGCCTGCGCCTCACGGCGCTTCCGGGAACCAAGCCGTCCACTGGACGCCCCGCCGCTTGTCAGCGGTTCGCTCCCGCCCTCCGGGCTTGCGCCTCACGGCGCTTCCGGGAACCGGGCCGTCCACTGGACGCCCCGCCGCTTGTCAGCGGTTCGCTCCCGCCCT
>Ga0115012_10000016_pt1 | contig 125498 bp, 114 predicted proteins | sample TroAtlMetagenome_FD_88706 | JGI IMG/M metagenome (GOLD analysis project Ga0115012, IMG submission 88706) | Marine eukaryotic phytoplankton communities from Atlantic Ocean - Tropical Atlantic ANT10 Metagenome | ecosystem: Environmental > Aquatic > Marine > Oceanic | place: Tropical Atlantic... | reverse complement strand
GGCGCGGAAGTCACCGAAGTACTTCGTGATCGCCGCCGTCAGCGTCGTCTTGCCGTGGTCAACGTGACCGATCGTGCCGATGTTGCAGTGCGGTTTGCCGCGCTCAAACTTTTCCTTTGCCATCTTTCTAAGACGCCTCGCCTTTTCCAGGGGCCCCAAATGACCCGGTTTCGCATCGCGGGCCGTTTATTGGCTTGCAGAGGGAAAATCAAGCCGTTCATGCACGGATGCGCACGGGCCCGCCCGGCCGCGCCCCGAGGGACACGGCCAGACGGGCCGGAAGCACAAGCCCTTGTGATCGCGGGTTTTCAGCAAAGCACGCCGCGCCGGGCATCGCCGCGCCGCGGCGACGCCTCAGGAGGCGGCCTCTTGCGACGTCTCCGTCGCAGGGTCCGCGTCCGCCTCGGGCTCTGCCGAAGGTTCGGGCGAGGCGACGGGCGCGGCAGCGGGCGGGTTGGCGTCGGGGCCGCCGAACCAGCCCTCGTCCTCCTGCATGCGCCGCATCCATTTCTCGATCTGCAACGCCGCGTTGGCGGAGAGGTTGCGCATCTGCTGCGCCTTGGTCTGGGTGACGCCCGAACCCACCACGGTCTCGGCGGTGAAGCTCTCGAGCACGGTGAACTGCTCGGGCTCGGCGTTGAGCTTGCTCTGGGTGGCGTCGTCCCACACGGTCACCCGCAGGATGAGCGCCGATTTCGGACTGAACACCAGCGGCACGCCCGGCTGGGCCAGCACGAACCCCTCGACGCTGATGCCCATGTGGTAGAACTTGTCGCCCTCGTAGCGCCGGAAGCGCTCTTCGATGGCGGCGTCGACCGAGGCGATCCATTCCTCCTCGGTGGCGTTGCGCGAGACCGGCCCCTCGACAAGGTTCGGCGCCACCACGGCGGCGTGGCCAAGCTTGAAATCCCCGATCGGCTCAACCGGCTCATCGAGCTGGGATTGGCCGTTGGCGCAGGCCGCGAGGCCAAGAACGAGGCCGAGGGCGGGGATCAGGCGAAACATGTTCAGGCTCCGGTCGTCACGTCAGGTCGGACCGGCTTAGCCCAGCGGGGCCGCGCGCGCAATCGTGGCCCCCGATGCCCGCCCCGATGCAGCGCGATCACGGCGGCGTCATCGCGGGCACGGCGCGGCTTGCCATCCCGGGCGGCTTTGCGGACACTCCGCTCCGACCCAAGCAACGATCCGGCCCGACATTGCCCCTCCCCAGACAACTGACCACACTCCTTTTCCTGAGTGTCACGCTCTTCGTGGCCGCCTGCGCGACACAGCGCCCCGAGGATCTCCCGCGCCCGACCGAGGCCGATATCGCGGCGCTTGCCGACGAGATCCACGCCCTCGATCCCGGCATCGACGCCGGCGAGGCGGCGCGGGCGGCGGCCATCGCCTATGAGTACCCGCTGCGGCTCGCGGTGGAGTACCAGGTCGAGGATCCGCCGATCATTCACAACATCAAGGTCAATCAGGGCCTCAAGCCCCGCGGCCTGTGCTACCAGTGGGCCGACGATCTGCAGGCGCGGCTGGCGCAGGAAGGGTTCGAGACGCTCGAACTGCAGCGCGCCATCGCCAACTCGCAAAGCGCCATCCGCATCGAGCACAGCACCGTCGTGGTCACCGCGCCGGGCGACAGCATGTACGAGGGCATCGTGCTCGACCCGTGGCGCAATGGCGGCCAGCTCTTCTGGGGCGCCGTCACCGAGGACGACGCCTATCCGTGGCTGCCGCGGCAGGACGTCTTCGCCCGCAAGCGGGCGCTGCTGGCGGCGCGCTGACCGCGCCGCCCCAATGCCTCAGCGCAGCACGTGGACCGCGCATTTGGCGTGGCGCACCACCTGCGTCGCGGTCGACCCCATGAGCATGTCGCCCATGCCCGGCCGGTGCGAGGCGATGACGATCAGATCGGAACCGGTTTCCTCGGCATAGTCGAGGATGGTGCGGCCGGAGTGGCCCTCGACCACGATCCCCGAGGCATGGCCAAGCTTGGCGGCCATCGCGTCAAGCTCGGACTGCACCGCCGCGCGCGACTGCGCGAGGTAATCGGGCGGCATGTAGCTGATTGCGTAGCCCGGAATATGCTCCATGACGTGCAGCAGGGTGATGGTGCTGTCCTCGCCGGCCAGCTGACGGGCGACGGCCACCGCCGCCTCGGCCTTGGCGTCACTGTCGAATGCGATCGGGACAAGGATATTGGTGTACATGCGCGGCCTCCTTCAAAGATTCTGCGTCGAGTTTGCGCTATCCGAAGGGGCTATGCCTTGATCCATATCACCCTCACCCGGCCCGGTTCCGATCACAATTCGGTCGCAATCTGACCGTAGCGTCTCGGGTGCAGGCCGCAGAACGCGCCACATCGACCGAACCTCAGCGCCAGATCCCCGAAACCGCCGGATTTTTCGCTGACCGCGCCGATGCCCCGCAGCGCAGCCGCCGTTTCCCGCCGCGCCGACCGATCCACAAAGTCGATCCCGAACGAGCCTGAGCGAGGAGAGTCCCACATGCGCTACCTGATTGGTGAAACGAACTGGAAGATGGTCACCCTGTCCAAGGCCGTGGCCGATAGCGGGTTGCTGCGGACAAGCTGCGAGGCCGGCGAAGAGCTTGCCGATTTCCATCGCATGGGTCAGCATGACCTGCTGGTGCTCGAGGCCTCCCAGCTTGGCCGCCACGTGAGCCTTGCCGACCTGCGCGCACAGAGACCGGACGTGCCGATCTGCCTGATCGCCTCGGCCCCTGCCCCCGAACGCATCGCACATTGGCTGATGGCCGGGGCCGATGCGGTGATCGAGGACACCGCCGCCCTGCCCGAGGCACTGGCGCGCCTTTCCGCCGTTGCGCGCCGCGCCCATGGCGTCGCCCACCCGCTGGTCGAGCGCGGACCGCTGCTGCTCGATCTCGAGCGGCGGCGCGCGCATCTCGGCGAGGTCACGCTGTCACTCTCGCCCAAGCTCTATGAGATCCTCGAGTTCCTCGTGCTGCGCCCGGGCCGGCTGGCCGCCCGCGACGCGCTTCTGGGCCATGTCTATGGGTTCGAGAACGAGCCGGCGCCACGGGTCTTCGACGTCTACATGTGCAACCTTCGCGCGCATCTGCAAAGCGTCGGCCCGGCCCTGAAGATCGAGACGGTGCGCGGGGCGGGATACCGGCTCGAGGTGAACGAGCGCCGCAAGGACGCCCGTCCGCTGGCTGCCTGATCACGGGTTGCCTGATCACGGGCCGCCTGACCATGAGCCGCAACGGCTCGCGCCGCCTGCGTCAGCCGTAGGTCGCCGCCACGTCATACAGCACCGGCTCGAAGCTGCGGCACAGCGCGTTGAAACGCCGGTTGTGCTCGCGCATCTCCTCGCTGCGCAGCATGGCCTGAAAGTCCTCGCGGCTCTGCCACTGCGAGTAGTTGGCGATGCGGGTCTGGGCGTCATTGACGTGCAGGCCCGCGGCGATGAAGCCGGGCTGTTTCGAGATGAAGCCCGCATAGGCCTCCTGCAACGCATCGAGCAGGTCCTGGCAGGTGCCGGGCGAGGTCTCGAAAGTGGTGATGACGGTCTGGCAGGGGCTCGGGCTGGTGATGTCTGGCCCAGTAATCTTTGGCCCTGTGATCTTTGGCATGTGTCTCCTCCGTTCCTGCCCCAGTCTGGCACGGAACCCGCTAGCCGCCAAAGCTTTCTACCGCGGTCGGAAAATCGGTTCAGTCCTTTCGCATGACAGGCAGCGCCCGACCGATGCGCAACAGACACGCGAAACCGGGCGCCACCGTCGAAAAATGGCGCGCAATCCGCGCATCGCCCTGCTAGGTTGCCCGCAAACAACAAAGAGGCGGGCATGAGCAGACAGTCCCAGACCATCGACGAGTCGCTGCGCGAGGAGATCATCTCGCGCCCCGACATGATCCTCGACGATCGCGACCTGATGCAGGCGCTGATCGCCGCGAACGAGCGCGCGATGGGCGGCAACATCGTCGACCTGCGCGGCATCGCCATGGATCGGCTCGAGGCCCGGCTGGACCGGCTCGAGGACACCCATCGCAGCGTCATCGCGGCAGCCTACGAGAACCTCGCCGGCACCAACCAGATCCACCGCGCCATCCTGCGGATGCTTGACCCGCTCGAGTTCGAGCCGTTCCTGCGCGATCTCGGCGGCGAGGTGGCCGACATCCTGCGCGTCGACAGCGTCAAGCTGGTGCTCGAGTCGGTGCAGAACGACAGCGATCCGGCGATCCGCCGGCTGGGCGACGTGCTCTCGGTGGCCGAGCCCGGCTTCATCGACGCCTTCCTCGCCGATGGCCGCAACCACGCGCCGAAGCGGCAGGTGACGCTGCGCCAGATGAGCGAGGGTGACCCGGCGATCTATGGCGAGAGCGCCTCGTGGATGCGCTCGGAAGCCTGCCTGCGGCTCGATTTCGGCCCCGGTCGCCTGCCCGGCTTGCTGGTCATGGGCTCGGAGGATCCGCATCTCTTCACCCCGCAGCAGGGCACCGACCTGCTGGCCTTCTTCGCCGGGGTGTTCGAACGCGCCATGCGGCGCTGGCTGGCGTGACGCTCGAGATCTCCCCGGCAGCGCGCGACGCGCTGGAGAGCTGGCTGACGGCGGCGCGCGCGCTCAAGGGCAATTCCGAGAACACCATCACCGCCTACCGCGCCGATGTGCTCGAGTTCATCGTCTTCCTGACCTCGCACCACGCCGAGCCGCAGGGGCTGGCGCCGCTGGCCCGCGTGACCACGCCCGACATGCGCGCCTTTCTCGCCCACCTGCGCGGTCAGGGCGTGGGCTCGCGCACCATGGCGCGCAAGCTCTCGGCGGTGAAGAGCTTCTACCGCTGGCTGGCCGAGCGTGAAGGCTTCGAGCCCACCGCGGTGATGATGGCCCGCGCGCCCAAGTTCCAGAAGAAGCTGCCGCGCCCGCTCGCCGAGGATGCCGCGAAGGCGATGATCGACACGGTCGAGATGCAGGCCGCCGACAGCTGGATCGGCGCCCGCGACGCAGCGGTGGTGACACTGCTCTACGGCTGCGGGCTGCGGATCTCCGAGGCGCTGGGGCTCAGGGGGCGCGACCTGCCTCTGGGCGAGAGCCTGCGCATCGTCGGCAAGGGCGGCAAGGAGCGCATCGTGCCGGTGCTGCCGATCGCACGGCGCGCGCTCGACACCTACCTGCGGCTCTGCCCCTATGATCCCGAGCCCGACGCGCCGGTGTTCCGCGGCAAGCGCGGCGGCGCGCTGAACCCGCGGCTGATCCAGAAGGTGACCGAGGCGGCGCGGTTGCAGCTTGGCCTGCCCGCCACCGCAACGCCGCACGCCATGCGCCACAGCTTCGCCACCCACCTGCTCGCCGCCGGCGGCGACCTTCGGGCGATCCAGGAGCTGCTGGGTCACGCGTCGCTGTCGACCACGCAGGCCTATACCTCGGTCGACGAGGTGCACCTGATGAAGGTCTACGCCGCGACCCACCCGAAGGCGGGCTGACCGGCGCCGAACGACACCGAAGCTCCGCACATCTTTCCGAAAAGATTTGCTCCTGTACGCGTCGCTGCCTAGGTTTCGCGACGAACCACCCCGGGGCGCCTCTCCGGGAACAGCAAGGAGCAGACCCATGAAACTGCTGAAGGCCGGCCCGTCGCCTTTTGTCCGCAAGGTGCTCGTCACCCTGCACGAGACCGACCAATACGACGCGGTCGAGCAGGTGCAGGTCACCGCCTCGCCGCTGACCCCCGATCCCAACCTGATCGCCGCCAACCCGGTGGGCAAGATCCCGGCGCTGATCCGTGACGACGGCCCGACCCTCTATGACAGCCGCGTCATCTGCCGCTTCCTCGACCATCGGGCCCAGACCGGGCTTTATCCGGAGGTCCGCCAGTTCGACACGCTGACGCTCGAGGCCACCGCCGACGGCATCATGGATGCCGCCGTCCTGATCGTCTACGAAGAGCGCTTCCGCCCGGCAGACAAGGTCTCGATGGAGTGGATCGAGGGGCAATGGGCCAAAGTATCGCGCGCGCTCGACGCGGTAAGCACGCGCTGGATGAGCCACCTGCACGGGCGCATCGACATCGGCCATATCGGCATGGCCTGCGCGTTGAGCTATCTTGATTTCCGCCATGACGCGCGCAAGTGGCGCACCGGTCGCGACGCATTGGCGGAATGGCATGCGGGCTTTGCCGCAAGGCCCTCGATGATCGCAACGGAACCGGACACGTAATGCCGCGCGGGCTTGCAACGGCCCGCGATGCTCCGTAAGCCACGGCAGTTTCCAAGACACGCGGGAGGATCCCAGCCATGCGGATGCGCGACACCTTCATCAAGCCCATGCACCCCGAGGGGCGCAAGTTCGTCGCGATCTTCGCCGCGATCACCCTGATCCTGTTCTTGATCTGGGAGCCGTTCGGCTGGATCGGCGTCGGTCTCACGGTCTGGTGCTACTACTTCTTCCGCGACCCCGACCGCGTCACCCCCGTCCGCCCCGGCCTCGTCATCAGCCCCGCCGATGGCGTGGTCTCGCTGATCGAGCCCGCAGTGCCGCCGGCCGAGCTCGGCATGGGCCCCGAGCCGCTGACCCGGGTCTCGGTCTTCATGTCGGTGTTCAACTGTCACGTGAACCGCGCGCCGGTCGCGGGCGAGTTGGTCAAGCTCGCCTACCGCCCCGGCAAGTTCCTCAACGCCTCGCTCGACAAGGCCTCCGAGGACAACGAGCGCAACGCCCTGCGCCTGCGCATGCAGGACGGTCGCGAGATCGCGGTGGTGCAGATTGCCGGCCTCGTGGCGCGCCGCATCATGTGGTGGAAGAAAGAGGGCGACTGGCTCGACCGTGGCGAGCGCTTCGGCCTGATCCGCTTCGGTTCGCGGCTTGATGTCTACCTTCCCGAGGGCGTCGCCCCGCAGGTGCGCATCGGCCAGACCATGGTGGCCGGCGAGACGGTGATCGCCGACCTGACCAGCGGGGCCGGCGATGACCACTGATCCCGAGACCCCTTCCGAGCCCCGGCCCGAGGCGGAGGCCCCCCAAGGGCACCCGAGGGAGCCCGGCACCGAGAAGCTGACGATCATCCAGCTGCTGCCCAACATGCTGACGGTGGTGGCGATCTGCGCCGGCCTGACGGCGATCAAGCTCGGGCTGCAGGGCTCCTACACCTTCGCGGTGCAGCTGATCCTGCTGGCCGCGGTGCTCGACGGCATGGACGGGCGCCTCGCCCGCGCCCTCAAGTCCGAGAGCGGCATGGGCGCCGAGCTCGACAGCCTTGCGGATTTCCTCAATTTCGGCGTCGCGCCGGGGCTGCTGCTCTACACCTGGGCGCTCGAGGACAGCCGCGGCTTCGGCTGGCTCGCGGTGCTGGTCTTCGCGGTCTGCGCGGTGGTTCGCCTCGCGCGGTTCAACGTGCAGCGCAAGTCCGAGGACAAGAGCCACGACAACGCCTATTTCACCGGCGTCCCCTCCCCTGCCGGGGCGCTGCTGGTGATGCTGCCGATGTTCCTGAGCTTCGCCCTCGGGTCGGGCCCGTTCCTGCCGGACTTCGTGTTGGCGCTGTGGATGGTGGCGATGGGGCTGCTGATGATCAGCCGCATCCCGACCTGGTCGTTCAAGACCACCCGCATCCCGCGCAAGAACGCCAAGTTCTTTCTCGTGGCCGTCGCCTTCGCGCTGGCGGCCGCGGTGAGCTATGCGTGGATCACGCTGGTGCTGTTCTGCATCGGTTATATCGGCACCGTGATCGTGATGCTGCCGCGCAAGCCGCGCATCGGCACGGGCGACTAAGCGCCCCTTGCGGGCGAATGACGGAAGGGACAGGCGATGGCCGATCAGGATGAAGAGTGGGTCTATGACGAGGCCAGCGGCGAATGGCGCCCGGCCTCCGAGCTCGCAACGGCGAATGCGGTCGAGATCCGCGACGCCGCGGGCAACCTGCTGACGGATGGCGATTCCGTGGTGCTGGTGAAGGATCTGAAGGTGAAGGGCGCTGGGCAGACGCTGAAGCAGGGCACGGTGATCCGCAGCATTCGCCTGACGGACAACCCCGACGAGATCGACTGCCGCCACGACACCATCAAGGGCCTCGTCCTGCGCACCGAGTTCGTCCGCAAGCGCTGAGGCCCCCGGCCCGGCGGCGCGCGGGAACAGACCCCAGTAACGAAAAAAGCGCCCCGAGGGGCGCTTTTGCGTTTCCAGCCGAGGCCGTGATCAGAAGTTCAGCGACAGGCCGACATTGATCGCGTTGGTCTTGATGTCGGTCTCGAGCGAGCCGCCGCCGTCGAGATCGGCCTCGTTGCTCGAATAGGTGAACTGGTACTCGCCAAAAATCGAGACCCGCTCGCTGATCGGGTAGCTGACGCCCGCCAGCAGCCGCACCGCGGGACCGGTCAACTGGTAGCCGAAGGTCTTGTCGCCGCCGGTGGTCTCGACATCCACATGCGGGAAGGCGATGCCGAGGCCCGCGCCGGCATAGGGGGTCGCGGTGCCCCACTGCTCGGGCCAGCGCCGCATTGCGTTCAGCGTGAGCAGGTTGTGGCCGTCGGTGAACTCCATGCTGTCGAAGCCAATCGCCTCGCGCTCGTCGTCGGGAGCATAGACCTTGGCATGGGTGAATTCGAGCGCCACGCCGAAGGTTTCAGAGCGCCACCACGTGCCGCGCAGACCGTAGTAGGGCGGCATTTCGAAGCTCTTGCCGTCCCAGCCGATCAGGGCGTCGTAATCGCCGCCGCCGGGATAGTCGCCCGACACGCGGCTGTGCGGCGCGGTCTGCCAGCCCGAATAGATCGACAGTTCGTAATCCTGCGCTGCGGCCTGCGACGCCGCTGCTGCGGCGACGGAAAGTGTCGCTGTGAGAATCAGTGCTTTCATGGATGTGCTCCGCGCGCTTTGCATGGCTTCGGCGTCACATAGTCCTGCAGGCAAAGCGTTTCAATTGCGACAGATGCGCACTTTGGCACAATGTACGTTCATGATTGCTTTACGGACACATGACAGATCGCTAAACACGCGAGCGGAAAAGCCGTATCGGGACGCGGCTATCTAGCTATTATGGCCAGCAAAAGGCCGTGAGGAATGGAGATTACCCCGTGACACAAGCAGAAGATCACGAAGGCACTCGGAGGGACTTCCTCTACTATGCCACCGCCGGTGCGGGCGCCGTCACTGCCGGCGCAGCCGTCTGGCCGCTGGTCAACCAGATGAACCCGTCCGCCGACGTGCGCGCGCTGAGCACGATCCGCGTCGATGTCTCGGGCGTCGAGACCGGCACCCAGCTGACCGTTCAGTATCTCGGCAAGCCGGTGTTCATCCGCCGCCGCACCGAGGCCGAGATCGAGGCCGCGCAGGGCGTCGAGATGAGCGAACTGGTCGATCCGGTGGCGCGCAACCCAAACATCCCCGAAGGCGCTGACGCGACCGACGCCAACCGCGCGCTCGACGAGACCGGCGAATGGCTGGTGATGATGGGTGTCTGCACCCACCTCGGCTGCGTGCCGCTGGGCAATGCCGGCGAATACACCGCCGGTGGCGTCGGCGGCTGGTTCTGCCCCTGCCACGGCTCGCACTACGACACGGCCGGTCGCATCCGCAAAGGCCCCGCCCCGCAGAACCTCCCGGTTCCCACGGCGGAATTCGTCGAAGAAACCACCATTCTGCTGGGATAAGGGAGGCATCTAGATGTCGGGTATTCCGCACGACCATTACGAACCGAAGACCGGCCCCGAGCGCTGGCTGCACAAGCGCCTGCCGATCGTCGGACTTCTCTACGACACCATCATGATCCCCACGCCCAAGAACCTGAACTGGATGTGGATCTGGGGGATCGTCCTCACCTTCTGCCTGGCGCTGCAGATCATCACCGGCATCGTGCTGGTCATGCACTACACGCCGCACGTCGACATGGCCTTCGCCTCGATCGAGCACATCATGCGCGACGTGAACGGTGGCTACATGATCCGCTACCTGCACATGAACGGCGCCTCGCTGTTCTTCGTCGCGGTCTACCTGCACATCTTCCGTGGCCTCTACTACGGCTCCTACAAGAGCCCGCGCGAGGTCACCTGGATCATCGGCATGCTCATCTATCTGTGCATGATGGGCACCGCGTTCATGGGCTACGTTCTGCCTTGGGGCCAGATGTCGTTCTGGGGCGCCACGGTGATCACCGGCCTGTTCGGCGCGATCCCGTTCATCGGCGAGCCGATCCAGACCTGGCTGCTGGGCGGACCGGCGGTCGACAACGCCACGCTGAACCGCTTCTTCTCGCTGCACTACCTGCTGCCCTTCGTCATCGCGGCGCTGGTGGCGGTGCACATCTGGGCCTTCCACTCGACCGGCAACAACAACCCCACCGGTGTTGACGTCCGTCGCGGCTCCAAGGCCGAGGCCGAGAAGGACACGGTTCCGTTCTGGCCCTACTACGTCATCAAGGACCTGTTCGCGCTCGCGCTGATCCTCGCTGTGTTCTGGGCCATCGTCGGCTTCATGCCGAACTACCTCGGCCACCCCGACAACTACATCGAGGCCAACCCGCTCTCGACGCCCGCGCACATCGTTCCGGAATGGTACTTCCTGCCGTTCTACGCCATCCTGCGTGCCTTCACCTCGGAAGTCTGGGTCGTGCAGATCGCCTCGTTCCTGACGGGCGGCATCATCGACGCCAAGTTCTTCGGCGTGCTGGCCATGTTCGGTGCCATCATCGCCATGGCGCTGGCGCCCTGGCTCGACACCTCCTCGGTGCGCTCGGGCAAGTACCGTCCGCAGTTCAAGTGGTGGTTCTGGCTGCTGGTCATCGACTTCATCGCGCTGATGTGGCTCGGTGCCATGCCCGCCGAAGAGCCCTATGCCAGCTTCTCGCTGATCGGCTCGGCCTACTGGTTCGGCTACTTCTTCGTGATCCTGCCGCTGCTCGGCGTGTTCGAGAAGCCGCTGCCGCAACCCGCGACCATCGAGGAAGATTTCGAGGCCCATTACGGCAAGACCTCGGAAACCGGCTCCTCCGCCACGACCCCGGCAGAGTGAGACAGAAAGGACAGATGACCATGTTCAAGAAACTTGCCCTTTCGACCGCGATGGCCCTCGGCCTGGCCACCGGCGGCGCCTTTGCCGCCGGCGACATGGGCCATGTCGAGGATTACAGCTTCTCCTTCGAAGGCCCGTTTGGCGCCTTCGACCAGGACCAGCTGCAGCGCGGCCTGCAGGTCTATACCGAGGTCTGCTCGGCCTGCCACGGTCTTCGCTACGTGCCGTTCCGCACCCTCGGCGACGAGGGCGGCCCGCACTTCTCGGAAGACGAGGTGCGCGCCTACGCGGAGCAGAACTTCGAGATCTATGACGAAGAGCTCGAGGATTTCCGCCCGGCGATCCCCACCGACCACTTCCCGGTCAATGACGGCGTCGGCGCCCCCGACCTGTCGCTGATGGCAAAGGCGCGTGCGGGCTTCCACGGCCCCTACGGCACCGGCCTGAGCCAGCTCTTCAACGGCATGGGCGGCGCCGAGTACATCGCCTCGATCCTCACCGGCTACACCGGCGAAGAGAAGGTCGAGGCCGGCACCACCTTCTACGAGAACCACGCCTTCCCGGGCGGCTGGATCTCCATGGCCCCGCCGCTGATGGGCGAGGACGTGGAGTATAACGGCGGCCACCCGAACTCGCTCGAGAACGAGGCGAAGGACGTGGCGGCCTTCCTGATGTGGACGGCAGAGCCCAAGATGATGGCGCGCAAGCAGGCCGGTTTCGCCGGCGTGATCTTCCTCGCCGTGCTCTCGGTGCTGCTCTATCTCACCAACAAGCGCATCTGGCGCCCGATCAAGCACAAGCACGACTGATCGCGGCTCCCACACAAAGAGAAAGCCCCGCGCAGCGCGCGGGGCTTTTTTGTTGGCCGACGGTATCCCCAAGGCGCCTGAGGCGCGCACAGCTCAGCGGCCGAGATAGCGCCGCAGCGCCTCCGGCGGCTCTTCGAACAGACGTGTCGTGGCCACCGGCGCCGCGGCCACGCCGTCGGCCACCAGCACCACCTCACCGGCGAAGCGCTTGGCATCCTCGGGATCGTGGCTGACCATCAACACCAGCGCCCCCAGCTCCTTGGCAACGCCGCGCACCAGATCCAGCATCTCACCCTTCAGCGCCGGCCCCAGCGCCGCGAAGGGCTCGTCGAGCGCGATGATCGGCCGGGCCTGCAGCAGCACCCGAGCCAGCGCCGCCCGGCTCTGTTGCCCGCCCGAGAGCGCCCCGGGCTTGCGATCGCCAAGGCCCTGCAGCCCCACCCGGTCAAGCGCCCGCTCGACCTCGCGGCGCTCATCCGCCCGGAGCCGCCCGCCATCGGGTCGCAACGCCAGCCCGAGATTGCGCGCGAGGTCGAGATGCGGAAACAGGTTGTTCTCCTGGAACAGCATCGCCACCGGGCGCCGATCCGGCGGCGCGGCAGTGATGTCGCGCCCCTGCCAAAGCAGCCGGCCGGCATCGGGACGGCGAAACCCGGCAATGAGATCGAGCAGCGTCGACTTGCCCGCGCCTGACGGGCCGATGACCGCCACGCGGCCACCGGGGGACAGGCTCAGATCCGCCGCGAGCGAGAACGCCCCGTCGCCGTAGCGTATGCCCTCAAGCGTCAGCATTGACCCGCCCTCCCCGGTCGAAAATCCAGAACGCGCCGAAGCTCAGCAGCAGAAGCAGAAGCGCCGCACCCGCCGCCGCCTGCATCTGGTAGGAGCCCATCAGCCGGTAGACCTGCAGTGGCAGCGTCGCACGGTCGGGATCGGCGAACAGCGCGATGACGCCGAGATCGCCCATCGACAGGGCCGCCGTCAGCCCCGCGGCAAAGCCCAGCGGCCGCCGCAGCCGCGGCAGAAAGACCAAACGCAGCCAAGCCATCCGAGTCAGGCCCAAAGCCAGCGCCAGTCGGCCATAGTCTGCCCGCACCGCCTCGGCCTCCGGACGCAGGATGCGCAGCGCAAAGGGCAGCGCCACCAGCGCGTTCACCACCATGGTGACCGGCAGCGCCAGCGCGAACGGGTTCGCGTAAGGGCGCACGATCAGGAACAGCCCGGTCCCCAGCACCAGCGGCGAGAGCGCGATGCCCGCGAGCCCCACCAGCTCGCCGCCGCGCGTCGCCAGTGGCAACGCCCAAGCGATGCAGAGCGCCGTCGAGATCAGCGCCACGGTGACGGAATTGAGCGCTGCCTCCCATGTGCCCGGCCCCATCGTGGTGAGCCCGGGCAGCCCGCGCAGCGCCACCATGGCCAGCGGCGTGAGCAGGAACCCCGCCGCCAGTACGATCCACAGCCCGTCAGCGAGCCGCGCCAGCCGGCCCCGCCCGTCCCATCGCCGCGTCACCCGGTCGAGCCCGGCACCAAAGCCGCTGCCAGCGCCCAGCCGCAGCGCCACGAGCCCGGCCGTCAGAGCCAGCGCCAGCTGGATCACCGACAGCAGCGCCGCGCGCCCGAGGTCGAAATCGAACCGCACCGCCTGATAGATCGCCAACTCGACCGTGGTGGCCCGCGGCCCGCCCCCAAGCGTCAGCGCCACGGCAAAGCTCGACAGGCAAATGACGAAGATCACCGCAAACGCCCCCGGCGCGATGCGCAGCAGCATCGGTGCCTCGAGCACCCGGAACAGCGCCCAAGGCGACAGGCCCAGCGAAGCCGTCAGACGGAAGCGCTCGGCAGGGATCGCCAGCCAGCCCTGCAACAACAGCCGTACCGCCAGCGGCAGGTTGAAGAACACATGCGCGAGGATCACGCCGTGGATGCCATAGATCGTCATCTCCGGCAGCCCCAGCGCCCTGAGCGCAGCGTTTGTCAGCCCGTTCTGCCCGAACACCGCAATGAGCCCGAGCACGGCGACAATCACCGGCAGGATGAACGGCGCCCCCATCAGCGCCACCAGAGCGCCACGGCCGCGAAACCGCCGCCGCGCCAGTGCCCGCGCGACCGGCACCGCAAGGGCGACGCTCGCCCCCGCAGAGGCCAGAGCCTGCAGCAGCGTGAAGCGCAGCGCCTGCCAGTCGCCGGGGCCAAGATCGCCCCAGCCCCCGGCCCGCACCAGTACCGCCGCCACCGGCCCGAGCGTCAGCGCCGCCACCGCCAGACCGGCGAGCCAGGCGGCAGCAGAGCCCCGGCTCAGCGCGTCAGCGCGCGACGCCATGCCTCAACCGCCTCATCGCGCAGCGCCGCCGCCTCGTCCTCGGAGTAGAACAGCACCTCCTCGGGCAGCGCGAGTTCCTTGAACCCCTCCGGCCATTGCTCCCGCGGCAGCGCTGCCGGGAAGGACCAGTTGCCCGTGGCGATCATCTCCTGAAACGGTTCAGTCAAGGTAAACGCCAGGAATTGATCCGCCAGCTCGGGCTGATCGGTGCTTGCCACCTTGGCGGCCAGCTCGACCATGAAGTAATGCCCCTCGGGGAAGATCGCCGCCTTCTTGGTCCGGTCGTCCTCGGCGATGATGTGGTAGGCCGGGCTCGTGGTGTAGCTCATCACCATGTCGGCCTCTCCATCGGTGAACAGGCCATAGCTCTCGGACCAGCCCTTGGTCACCGTGAGGATCTTCGGCGCCAGCTTCTCCCACGCGGCCTCGGCACCATCGCCATAGACCGACTGCACCCAGAGCACTGTCGCCAGCCCCGAGATCGAGCTGCGCGGGTCCTGGATCACGATCTTCAGATCATCGGGAGCCTCGAGCAGCGCGTCGAAGCTCTCCGGAGGCTCGGCCAGCCGCTCGGTGTTGTAGACGAAGGCGGTGTGACCGTAATTGTAGGGCAGGAAGACGTCGTCGCTCCAGTCGATCGGCAGCGTGAGAGGCGACAAATCAACATTGTGCGGTGCAAACAGCCCGCTCTCGCGGGCCTGTTTGGTGACATCGGTGTTGAGGCCAAAGACCACGTCGGCTTCGGTGCGCTCACCCTCCAGCAGAATGCGCGGCAGCAGGTCGCCGGGCTTGAACTGCAGGTCGCAGCCGCACTCGGCCTCGAACATCTCCTCGATCTTCGGGCCGGGGCCCCATTCCGAGACGACGTAATCGCCGGCATAGACGGTGAGCACGGGGGTGTCTGCCAGCGCGGCGCTGGCGGTCAGAAGTCCCGCTGCAAAAGTGGTGGTGGCCTTCATGGCGTCCTCCAGACTTGCGGCGAGAGGGCAAGACTGGGCAGGATGCCGTCACCTTCCCTCCGCCGGTATCAACCGGTTCAGGTTCAACGGGTTCGCGTCATGCATCTCAGCCCGTGCGGGCACCCCGAGGTATCGCAAGACCTAGTCTTGCGCGGGGGGCCTTGCAAGGTGAAATCCCTTGAGACGCCGCCGCCCCTGCCCTACAGGAAGCCGGGACAAAGGAGATCGCGCATGAGCATGAACACATTCGGCCACCTGTTCCGCGTCACCACATGGGGCGAAAGCCACGGGCCCGCGCTTGGTGCGACGGTCGATGGTTGCCCTCCGGGCGTTGCGGTGGACGAGGCGATGCTCCAGCACTGGCTCGACAAGCGCAAGCCGGGGCAGAACAAGTTCACCACCCAGCGGCGCGAGCCCGATGCGGTGCGGATCCTGTCGGGGGTGTTCGAGGGGCAGACCACCGGCACGCCGGTGCAGCTGATGATCGAGAACACCGACCAGCGGTCGAAGGATTACGGCGAAATCGCCGAGAAGTTCCGCCCCGGTCACGCCGACATCACCTACTGGCAGAAATACGGCATCCGCGATTATCGCGGCGGCGGTCGCTCCTCCGCGCGCGAGACCGCGGCGCGGGTCGCCGCCGGCGGGCTGGCGCGCGCCGCGCTCGAGACGCTGGCGCCGGGGATCGAGATCACCGGCTACATGGTGCAGGTCGGCCCGCACCAGATCGACCGTAGCAAAATCGATTTCGCCCAGATCCCGCAGAACCCGTTCTGGACCCCGGATGCCGAGGCGGCAGAGACCTGGGCCGCCTATCTCGACGAGCTGCGCAAGTCGGGCGACAGCGTCGGCGCGGTGATCGAGGTCGTCGCGCGCGGTGTGCCCGCCGGGCTCGGCGCGCCGGTCTATGGCAAGCTCGACACCGATCTCGCGGCGGCGGCGATGTCGATCAACGCCGTGAAGGCGGTGGAGATCGGCGAGGGCATGGCCTCGGCGGTGCTGCGCGGCTCGGAGAATGCCGATGAGATCAGCATGGGGCCGGATGGCCCGATCTACAGCTCGAACCATGCCGGCGGCATCCTTGGCGGGATCTCCACCGGGCAGGACATCGTGCTGCGTTTCGCGGTGAAGCCGACCTCGTCGATCCTCACGCCGCGGCGTACGATCACCAAGTCCGGCGAAGAGGCGGAAATCATCACCAAGGGACGTCACGACCCTTGTGTCGGCATCCGGGCGGTGCCGGTGGGCGAGGCGATGGTGGCCTGCGTGCTCCTCGATCACCTTCTGCTGCACCGCGGTCAGGTTGGCGAGAACCGCGGAAAGATCGGCTGACACGGCCGAGCGGCCTCTGCGATCGGGAACGTCCGAAAAGCGGCGGCGGGGCCATCCGGTTTTTCTGGACGGCCCCTTCTTCTTCGGCAAACGAGTACCTGTCATGCCATCCACAGAAGCGCGTCGGTTCTGAGAGGATGGCTTTGCAGGAACGCTGCCCTGCAAGGCCGGGCCGCTCGGCCTGCTGACGGGGCGGACCGCGAGCGCCTCACCGCGTGCCCCCGTGTGTCAGAATTCCTCCCACATCGTGGCATTGTCGCCGACGGCGCGCTTCATGGGTGCCTCGCTTATCGCAGGCGGTGGCACCTCGATTTCGCCGATTGGCGCGGTCACCGGCGTAACCTCTTCGAGGGCGCCGGTTTCGGCCCCCATGAACCGGTTGAGCTGCGACGTCAGGCGATCGGCCTCGCTGCTGAGTTGCTGGCTGGCAGAGCTCGTCTCGCCCACCATGGCGGCGTTTTGCTGGGTGACCTTGTCAAGCTCCGCGACCCCGACATTGATCTCCTGCAGACCCGCCGCCTGCTCCTTGGCGGCCGACGCGATCTCGCCCACCATGTCCGAGACCTCGGTCACGTAGCGCACGATATCCGACAGCGTCTCACCCGTTTGCTCCACCAGCTGGCCGCCATCCTTGACCTGCTGCGAACTGTTCGAGACCAGAGCCTTGATCTCGCGGGCCGACTCGGAGGCCCGCTGCGCCAGAGAGCGTACCTCGGAGGCGACCACCGAGAAGCCCTTGCCGCTTTCTCCGGCGCGGGCGGCCTCGACCCCCGCGTTCAGCGCCAGGAGGTTCGTCTGGAAGGCGATGTCGTCGATCACCCCGATGATCTGCGTGATCTGATCCGAGGAAGCCGCGATCGAGCTCATCGCCGTCAGCGCCCGCTCCATCACCGCGCCGCCCTCTTCGGCGCGGCGGCGACCGGCCCCGGCGCGCTGGTCGGCCTCCTCGGCGCGCTCCGCTGCGGCGCGCACGCTGCTCGACATCTGCTCGAGCGCGGCGGCCGATTCTTCGAGCGTTGCGGCCTGGACCTCGGACCGGCGCGACATCTCGGTCGACATCGAGGACAGCTCCTGGGAATTGCGCTGCACCATGTCCGAAGAGTCCCGCAGGGACGAGATCAGATCTCCGATCTGCTCCGACAATTCGTTGAAGTCGCTACAGATCGCTTCGTAGCTCTCGCCAAGATCGGACCATTCCGAGGTGTCGAGCCGTGACTCGACCCGGCCTTGGGACAGCCCGCCCATCGCGGCGCCGAGCGCCCGAAACAAGGCGGTCCGACGCTCGTTGGTGACACGCTCGCGCGCGGCCTCGTCATCGCTTGCGCGGAGCTTGTCGCGCAGTTGCTCCAGGTTGCGGGCGATCATGCCCGCCTCGTCGCCATAGGCGGTGCCGCCGATCTCGGTATCGTAATCGCCCTCTGCGAGGCGGTCGACCGATGTGGCGGCGGTCTTGAAGGGTGTCGCCAACATGCGGCCGAAAATCACGACCAGAAGGAAGGAGATGGCTGTCACCCCTGCGAGCGACACAGCCAGCAGCCACTGGCTCTGCTCTACCGCGTCGATGGTCTCGTCTTCGGTCACCAGGGTCTGGGTGCGGACAACCTCCTGCATGCTGTCCACTTCGGCGATCACCGCGACCAGCCGCTCGTAGAGCGGCGTGACGTCGAGATCGGCAAAGGCGCGCTCCGCCCGGGTGCCGGCAATATCCCGTAGATCTGCCGAGAGAGCTGCGACATCGGCGCTCACCGCCGTAAAGCGCTCGTGGAAGTCGAGACGTCGGGCACGGTCCGACTCCGGCGCGTTGAACACGCCCTCGGAGGCGGCGATGTCGCGCGTGACCTCTGCGAGGTTGCCGATCAAGCTGTCGAAGGCGCCCTCTTGCCCGGCATCGCTGCGCAGGAGATCGGCGCGGGCCTGCTCGAGATCCTCGCGCACCCAGGCGATCAGCTCGTTCTGCTTGATCACGTCGAAGGTGAAATGCACGTCCCGGGCAACGGTATTCTGCATGTTCCACGACAGAACGCCGCTGACCGCCAGAAGCAGCACGAACACCATGCCCAGGGCCAGGATCTGGATCCTGATGGAAAAACGTCTCATCACTGCCGCTATGCTCCTGTTCCAAACGCGCGCCGGGTGCGCCGGGACGTGAGCTAGCAGACAGGTGTAAACAAACCCTTCTAACGCGGCGGCCGCGCGGGCATTCGCGACAGCTGAACCGCGAGGATTCCGGCGGTGATGATCGCCACGCCGACCACATCCATCCGGCCCATCGGCTCACCCAGCAGAAGCGCCGCGATGGCGACACCGAAGAACGGGTTCAGAAAGTGGAAGGTGGCGGCGCGCGTGGCGCCGATGCGCTCGACCAGAAGCACCCAGACAAAGGTCGCCGCGACACCGGGAACCAGAACAGTGTAGGCGAAGGCCGCGATCAACGCCCACGACCACGTCACCTCGGGCTGCTCGAACGCCAGCGCCAGAGGCCAGAGCAGCGCGCTGCCGACCAGCATCTGCAGCCCCACGATCATCATCACATTGCCGCCACCGATGGCGCCGCGCACCGACATGGTCGCCACCGCCAGCGACAGCACACCCAGAACGCAGAGCATCACCCCGAACGGGTCGGCGCCGCCCTGGAGCCGCGCGCCCATGATCAGCGTCACGCCAAGCACCCCGGCCAGCAGGCCGCCATAGCCCACGGGGCGCAGCCGCTCGCCCAGCCAGATCCAGCTCACCAGCGCCACGATCAGCGGCATGGTGGAGGCAACGATCGAGGCCAGAGACGCCTCGATGGTCTGCATGGCAACGAAATTCAGGCCCAGATACAGGGCGTTCTGGCACATGCCGAAGATGATTGTCGCGCGCCATTGGACCCGCGTCAGGCGCCAGCTCTGGCCCATCAGCCGTGCCAGCGCCACCGCCAGCAATCCCGAGATCAGGAAGCGCAGCGCAAGCGTGCTCAGCGGCGGGGCGGCACTGACGATGATACGGGCCGAGCTGAAGGCCGAGGACCACATGACCGCAAAGGCCAGCCCCATGAAGATCGCGCGCAGATCCATGAACATACTCCGTTTGCGCACCAATGACCTCAGCGCGCGACAGGGTCAATCCGATGGTCCGGACGTTCCGACGTGGCACCCTGCGGAATGACTGCCGGCAGCATCAGAGCCATGCCGTTCTGCATTCCGGTTTTATCCAGCGATTTCCGCCATGATGCGGGACCACTCCGCGAGCGTGTGTGGCGTCCATGTCGACGCAGGCACCACGTTGCCGCCGCGACCCAGACCAAAAGAGGCCCCGCTGCAGGCGCAGTCGGGGCCAGTCAGTGCCTGCGAAGACAGGCACCGGCGGTGTTCTTGCGATTGTTCGGACTGCCTCAGTTCGGGCGGGCGGCCATCTCGGCACGGATCTGCTGGCGCAGCACGTCGATCGGAACGACCTTGCCGTCCTTGCGGAAATGCCAGTAGGTCCAGCCGTTGCACGAGGGCGCGCCTTCGAGATGCGCGCCGACCTGATGGATCGAGCCTTTCACGTCGTCGCCCACAAGCGTGCCGTCGGCCCGCACCTTGGCGACCTTGCCATTGGCCGAGACCAGCATCTCGCCGGGGCGCAGCAGGCCGCGTTCGACCAGCTGGCCGAAGGGCACACGCGGCTCGGCGCGCTTGGCCCGGGTCACCTCGAGCGAGGAGCGGTCATAGGCGCGCACATCGGCGATGCGGCGCTCGGCCACTTCGCGATAGGCCGCCTCGCGCTCGATGCCGATCCAGTCGCGGCCGAGCATCTTGGCCACCGCGCCGGTGGTGCCGGTGCCGAAGAACGGGTCGAGAACCACGTCGCCGGGGTTGGTCGAGCCCACGAGCACACGGTGCAGCAGGCTCGCCGGCTTCTGCGTCGGGTGCGCCTTGTCGCCATTGGCGTCCTTCAGCCGTTCGCCGCCGTTGCAGATCGGCAGAACCCAGTCCGAGCGCATCTGGATGCCCTCGTTGAGCGCCTTGAGCGCCTCGTAGTTGAAGGTGTACTTCGCCCCCTCGCCCTTCGACGCCCAGATCATCGTCTCGTGTGCGTTGGTGAAGCGCTTGCCGCGGAAGTTCGGCATCGGGTTGGACTTGCGCCAGATGACGTCGTTCAGGATCCAGTAGCCGGCATCCTGCAGCGCCGCGCCGACGCGGAAGATGTTGTGGTAGGAACCGATGACCCAGATCGCACCATTGGGCTTCAGCAGCCGCTTGGCGGCGGCGAGCCACTCACGGGTGAACCTGTCATAGACCTCGAACGACGCGAATTGATCCCAGTGATCGTCGACCGCGTCGACACGGCTGTTGTCGGGCCGGTGCAGATCACCCCGCAATTGCAGGTTATAGGGTGGATCGGCAAAGATCAGATCCACCGACTCCGCAGGCAGACTGTTCATCATTTCGATGCAGTCCCCGGCCAGAATCGTGTTGATAGGGAGCGCATCAGCGCTCTTCGGTTTGGTCATCGCGTTCATCTTTGCCTCAAGCCCTATGGTGCTTTTGCACTCGTTGGTTGGCCCTAATTTTGAGTCAAAGGTGATTCGCGGTCAATTTCTTTTTTGAATCAGTCACTTGTGAAATTAGCTTGCCACAAGATATTGTGTATCGGCTTGAAGGATCGCCTATGGTGAGGGGTCACTCCCAGATTTTGGAGCGCCTCCTTGTGCTTTTTCGACCCATAGCCGGCGTTGGTCTCCCAGCCGTAGCCGGGATGCTGTTGCGCCAAGTCCCGCATGAGGCGATCACGATAGCATTTTGCGACAACCGAGGCGGCAGCGATGCTGACCGAGCGCCCGTCCCCCTTGATGATCGGCGTGGCGTGGCAGGGCAGCTGCGGCGGGATGAAGCGCCCGTCTACCAGCGCGTGTTGCGCAGGACGTTTCAGCCCGGTCACCGCCCGGTGCATGGCGAGAAGCGAGGCCTGCAGGATGTTGAGCTCGTCGATCTCCTCGACCGTCGCGACACCGATGCTGACCTCGGCACATTCATGCAGCCAGCCTGCCAGCCGCGCCCGGCGTTTCGCGCTGAGCTTCTTGGAGTCGTTTAGCCCGGGCGGGATGCAAAGCGGATCGAGCACCACCGCCGCGGCAACCACCGGGCCGGCAAGCGGGCCGCGGCCGACCTCGTCGACCCCGGCCACGCGCAGGTTTTCTCCCCAGAGGGGCGTCTCAAACGAGTCGTCAGGTCCATCCATGCCGCCCATGAAGACCATGGGCGGCACGGGATCAAGGGCTCAGGCCTGCGGCGGCTGACCGTTCGAGGCGGAAAGCCCGCCATCCACCGGAAGGTTCACACCGTTGACGAAGCGCGCGTCGTCCGAGGCGAGGAAGGCAATCACGTCGGCGATGTCCTCGGGCTCGGCCGGCCGGCCCAGCGGGATCCGCTCCATGAATTTCGCCACAAGCTCGTCATTCTCGAGCATGTCGCTGGTGAGCTCGGTCTTGGTGAAGCTCGGGTTGACCGCGTTGACCCGCACGCCGCTGTTGCGTGCGTCGAGCGCCAGCGCCCGGGTCAGGTTGGTCACCGCGCCCTTGGCGGCGTTGTAGGCGTGCATATTCCAGTCGCCGCCGATGCCCGAGACCGACGACGTCATCACCACGTTGCCTTTCGTGGCCTTGAGATCGCCCCAGAGCGCCTTGGTCAGGCGCCAGACGCCGGTGACATCGGTTTCCATGACCTCGGCAAAGCCGTCCTCATCCACGTCTTCGATGCTGCCGGTGACGGCGGTGCCGGCGTTATTGACCAGCACGTCGACCTTGCCAAAGGCCTCGCGTGCGGCCTTGGCGGCGGTCGCAACGCCCTCCTTGGTGGACAGGTCGGCGGGCACCACCTTGGCCGAGGGGATGTCCTCCGCCACCTTGTCGAGCTTCGACTGGGTGCGCGAGACCAGCACCACGTTGGCGCCCTCGCGGCCGAATCGGCGAGCGGTGGCGGCGCCGATGCCAGAGCTCGCGCCGGTGACGATGACGGTCTTGTTTTCGAAACGGGTCATCACGTTGCCTTTCCTTTCAAACCTTTGGAAAGACAACGGAAGCTATCGACGCTTCGTTCCGATGGAGTAGGCGCCATGCAATCCCTGCATGGCGCCCGGGCCATCCCTCAGCCGGCGGTCTGGAACCGGTGCGGGAAGGCCGTCCGTGTGACCGCGCCAAGCCCGGCCAGCGACAACGCCATGATCGCGATCCAGCCGATCAGCGGGATCAGCGCGACCAGTGCCGCGATCACCGCCCCCGCCAGCGCTGCCAGCGCGCGGTGCTTCGCCTCTTGCGGAAAGCCCTGCCCGGCGAGCTTCAGCGCGGCCACCCCAAGCGCATAGGCGCCGACGATGTAGCCTGCGAGCCCGGCCAGAATGGCGAAGAACAGCGCCGCCGGGGTGAGCAGCAGACCGATCAGGGTCATCGCCAGCAGGATGCCCGCACCGATCACCGTCGATTGCGCGATGAAGCCGGTGAGCAGCGTCCGGAACGGGTGTCCCAGCAGCTGCGCCCGCATGGCGGCGAATGTCTGCGGCATCACTGCCGCGGCCGCCGCCGCAACCAGCGCCACGAGCAGCACGCCGATGGCGAAGCTGATGACAGCCTTCACCCCGGGCCAGAAACCGCCCTCGCGGATCGGCTCCCACTCGCTGATCTCTTCCCGCTGGACCCTGTCCGCCGGAATCACGCTCTCGGGCACGATGATCTCGCCCGGGTCGTCCTCGTAAAGCGTCAGCGTGCCAGAGATCGCCGCATCGGGCCCGAAGCGCAGCTCCCGGGCGCTCAGGGCAATGTCGCCGGTCACCGGCCCGTCGATCTCGACAAACTCACCGCCTGCCAGCAGCGTGCCCTCGATCGCCGCCGAGAGGGTGATCTCCGAGCCGAAGACCCGCAGGTTGCCGCCGATCGGCGCGGTCACATCGACCCGCTGGCCCGCCAGCGTGGCATTGCCCGTCACCGCGGCCCCGACCCGCACCTCCTGCCCCGCGGCATAGAGCCCCTGCCCCACCGGCCCGGACACAGTGACCCAGCGTCCGGCCATGTGCGCGCTGCCGGTAATCTCGGCCTCGAGCGTCACCCGCTCGCCGGCAAGGAACACATCGGCGCCCCCGGGCTCGGACATCGCAGCGATGCGCCCGGCGATGAAACGGTCGCCGCCAAGGTCGAAACTCTCGGTCTTGTCCTGCGCCAGAGACGGCAATGCCGGCAGCAGAAACAGCAATAAAGTCAAAAGGAATACAGGTCTCGGCATCTCTCGCCCTCCGCAATCATCAAGGCGAGCGTAGCAGCGGCGGATGTCTGGCACTTTACGCAGGATCAAATTGCATCTTCCGCAACCACCCCGTGCGCCAGACATGACAAAGGGCCCCGAGAGGGACCCTTTGCGTGCAACGAGGCACTTGGCAACCAAGATGGTCGCGGTGGCCTCCCGAGAGGGAGGCCGACCGGATTACATCATGCCGCCCATGCCGCCCATGCCGCCCATGTCGGGCATTGCTGCGGGGGCGTCTTTCTGCGGCTTGTCTGCAACCATCGCCTCGGTGGTGATGAGCAGGCCCGCGATCGAAGCAGCGTCTTCCAGAGCGGTGCGGACGACCTTTGCCGGGTCGATCACGCCGAACTTGAACATGTCGCCATATTCGTCGGTCTGGGCGTTGTAGCCGAACTTCAGATCTTCGCTTTCGCGGATCTTGCCAGCCACGACCGAACCGTCGACGCCCGCGTTCTGGGCGATCTGACGCAGCGGTGCTTCCAGAGCCTTGCGCACGATGGTGACACCGGCGTTCTGGTCGCTGTTGGCGCCTTCCAGGCCGTCGAGGGCCTTGGCACCCTGCACCAGGGCAACGCCGCCGCCGACCACGATGCCTTCCTGAACGGCCGCGCGGGTCGCGTTCAGGGCGTCATCGACGCGGTCCTTGCGCTCTTTCACTTCCACTTCGGTCATGCCGCCGACGCGGATCACGGCAACACCGCCTGCCAGCTTGGCAACGCGCTCTTGCAGCTTCTCACGGTCGTAGTCCGAGGAGGTCTCTTCGATCTGGGTGCGGATCTGCGAAACGCGCGCCTCGATCTCTGCCTTCTCGCCGTGGCCGTCGACGATGGTGGTCTCGTCCTTGGTGATGGTCACGGTCTTGGCGGTGCCGAGCATGTCCATGGTCACGGACTCGAGCTTCATGCCGAGATCTTCCGAGATCACCTGGCCGCCGGTCAGGATCGCGATGTCCTGCAGCATGGCCTTGCGGCGGTCGCCGAAGCCCGGTGCCTTGACGGCTGCGATCTTGAGGCCGCCGCGCAGCTTGTTGACCACGAGGGTCGCCAGCGCTTCGCCTTCGACGTCTTCCGCGATGATCAGCAGCGGCTTCTGCGACTGGATCACCTGCTCGAGCAGCGGCACGAGCGGCTGCAGCGACGAGAGTTTCTTCTCGTGCAGCAGGATCATGCAGTCGTCGAGCTCTGCAATCATCTTGTCGGCGTTGGTCACGAAGTAGGGCGACAGGTAGCCGCGGTCGAACTGCATGCCTTCGACGACGTCGGTCTCGGTCTCGAGGCCCTTGTTCTCCTCGACGGTGATGACACCCTCGTTGCCGACCTTCTGCATCGCGTCGGCGATCTGACGGCCGATCTCGGCCTCGCCGTTTGCGGAGATGGTGCCGACCTGAGCGACTTCACCCGAGTCGTTGACCGGACGCGCAGCTGCCTTGATCGCTTCGACGACCTTGGCGGTTGCCAGGTCAATGCCGCGCTTGAGGTCCATCGGGTTCATGCCCGCTGCGACCGACTTCATGCCTTCCTTGACGATGGCCTGAGCCAGCACGGTGGCGGTGGTGGTGCCGTCGCCTGCTTCGTCGTTGGTGCGGGAAGCGACTTCCTTCACCATCTGAGCGCCCATGTTCTCGAACTTGTCTTCCAGTTCGATTTCCTTCGCCACGGACACGCCGTCCTTGGTGATGCGCGGAGCGCCGAAGGATTTGTCGAGCACGACGTTGCGGCCTTTCGGGCCGAGGGTCACCTTCACCGCGTCGGCGAGGATGTTCACACCCTTGAGCATGCGCGTGCGGGCGTCGGTATCGAACTTCACGTCCTTTGCAGACATCTGTCAGTTCTCCTGAATTCTGTTGGGAATAGGCGGGCGCACCCGCCGGTCAGTGCGTGGAAGCGGATCTCAGGCAGCAGCAGTGATGCCGAGAATGTCCGATTCCTTCATGATCAGCAGCTCTTCGCCATCGATCGAGACCTCGGTGCCCGACCACTTGCCGAACAGGACGCGGTCGCCTTCGGACACGGCCATCGAGATCAGTTCGCCGTTGTCCTTGCGTGCGCCTTCGCCACATGCGACCACGACGCCCTCGGCGGGCTTTTCCTTGGCGCTGTCGGGGATGATCAGACCACCTTTGGTCTTCTCGTCGCTCTCAACGCGGCGGACCAGCACGCGGTCATGAAGCGGTTTGAATGCCATCTTCGAGTACTCCTGGCTCAAAGTTTGTCCCAGTAACAGCCCCTTGCGGGGCCGTTAGCACTCACCTCTTCTGAGTGCTAATGGCGCATAGCTAGGGACCGTCGCGAGTCGTGTCAACGGGGCCGTCCGGAAAAATCGCCTCTCTCCGAACGTCTCCCGAGCCTCACCTATGAATGAATTCGCCGCACAAAAGCGGCTGCGCCGAAATTTGCCGATAGCGGGTCAAGGGCGGTGTCACGAAGGGCGGCAAGCGGCGCAATCGGCATGGCATCCCGCCCCGATTCATGGAATGGTATACCAATCGACGCGCATTCGCGTCCCCCAGCCCAAGAGCCAGCCATGCCGATTCATCCCGCTGCATCCGTTCAGGTGCCGCACGCCGCCGCCCGTCCCGCCCCCGACAACATGAAGGGCATCCTGCTGATTACGCTGGGGTTCCTCTTCTTCGGCGCAACCGACGCCATGGCCAAGCTGCTGACCACCGAGCTGCCGCCTCTGCAGGTCGTCTGGATGCGTCAGCTCGGGCTGTTCTCGGGTGTCGTCGTGATGCTGGCGATGCGCGGGTTTCAGGTGATGCGAACCCGGCATCCGGCGGCCCAGATCTCGCGGGGGGTGCTGGCGACCTGTTCGGCCACCTTTTTCATCCTCGCAGTGCAGCACGTACCGCTGGCCGACGCCACCGCCGTGACCTTCATCGCGCCGTTCATCGTCACGGTCATCGGCGGGCTGTTCCTGAAGGAGCCGGTCGGCTGGCGCCGCTGGGCCGCCGTGGCGGTGGGCTTTCTCGGCATGATGATCGTGATCCGTCCCGGCATGGGCGTGTTCCACCCGGCGATCTTCCTCATCGTCGCCGCCGCCACCGCCTTTGCCACCCGCCAGATCCTGTCGCGGGTGCTCAGCGGCGACGACACCATCGCCACCACGGTCGCCTATACCTCGATCACATCGACAGCGCTGCTGACCCTGCCCATCCCCTTCGTCTGGGAGATGCCAACCGAGGGCTGGATCTGGCTCGTCGCCGCGGCGATGGCGCTCTGCGCCGCCACCGGCGAGATCTTCATCATCCGCGCGCTCGACGTGGCGCAGGCGGTGGTGGTCGCGCCGATGCAGTACTCGATGATCCTGTGGAGCACCCTCTACGGCTTCCTGCTGTTCGCCGACCTGCCCGACCTCTGGACGCTGGTCGGCTGTGCGATCATCGTGGCCTCGGGCCTCTACACGCTGAACCGCGAGCGCGTTGTCGCGCGGCGCCAGCGCAAGGCAGAACAGGCGCTGGCCGCCGAGGCCGCCGCCCGCACGGAAGAGATCTGAGCTACCAGCTATAGGCCCAGTGGGTGAGCCCGGCGCGGCCCGCCGCGCTGATCGCGTAGACACCGGTCTCGACCTTGTCGAACCAACCGTAATGGTTGTCGCGCATGATCCGCGTGGCCTCCTTCACGCCGGTCGCCGAGACCACGTCGCGCCCCCGGCTGGCGCCATGCTCGGCCAGATGCGCGGCGCAGCGCAGCGCGTCCTGCCGGTAGCCGGTGACGATGCCGTGCCGGGTCGCGCCGCCGGCGTTCGGGTCGCCCTCGATGCGCTGGAACTCCCGCAGGAGCCGCGCCTGCTTGCGCTTGTTCTTGCGCGGCGCGTATGGCCCCGGATCGCACAGCACCTCGGCCCGGCCCTCCTTGACCACGATGAAGCCGAGCCCGAGCCGCCGGCACAGTGCGAGATTGTCCTTCAGCGCCCGCCGCGCGGTCCGCCCCGAGGGCTTGGGCACCGCGATATAGACCGCGTCGCTCACCGTCAGCCGCGCCACCGCCTGGTGAAACAGCGCCAGCGAGATCTTCAGCTTCAGCTCGACGATCACCGGCGGCTCCGGCCCACGCATCGCCACGAGATCGGCGGCGCCGACCTCGCCCTTCACCTCGTAACCCTGCCCCGTCAGAAGCGCCTTCACCGGCGCGTAGAGTTCACTTTCCCGCTGCATGGCGCCGACAGTGGCCCCGCCGCTTGCCGCTGTCCATCCCCTGCCCTAGCCTGCGCCGAGCCTGTTGCCACGCCAGCCCGGAGACCCCATGCGCCTGATCCTTGCCGCCCTGCTCGGCCTCTCCCTCGCGCCCGCCGCCCATGCCGCCTGCGAGGGCACCGATCTGCGCGAAACCCTGAGCGCCGCCGAACGGGCCCGGCTCGACGCAGAGCTCGACGCCATGCCCTACGCCACCGGCAATCACTGGCGGGCCGAGAAGGACGGCGAGGTCATTCACCTGATCGGCACCATGCACCTGAGCGATCCGCGCCTTGACGGCCCCGTCGACCGGCTGCGCCCCGTGATCGCCGAGGCCGGCGCGCTGCTGCTCGAGATGCCGCAGGCCGAACAGGCGCGGCTCATGCAGGCGATGTCCGAGCGGCCCGAGCTCCTGCTCCTGACCGAGACCACCCTCCCCGAGATCATGCCCGAGGATTACTGGCAGGCGCTTTCCGAGGCGGTCAGCGCCCGTGGCATCCCCGCGGTCATGGCATCCAAGTTCCGGCCTTGGTACCTGTCGATGATGCTGGCCATTCCGGCCTGTGCCCAAGCCGCGATGAAGGAGCAGAACGGGCTCGACGTGCGGCTCGAGGCACTGGCCGAGGCCGCCGGCGTGCCGACCCTGCCGCTGGAGCCTTTCGACACCGCCTTCGGTATCTTCAACGAGGCCCCGCTCGAGGAGCAGGTCGAGATGATGTCGCTGTCGCTCGCCACCGAGGATCAGGGCGCCGACGGCATGGCCACCACCGTCGCCGCTTATTTCGACGAGCGCCCCGGCGAGATGTGGGCGCTCTCGGGCATCCTGATGCAGCGCAGCGACCTGATCGCGCCGGATGAGGCGCAAACCATGCTCGACGAAACCAACGAGGCCCTGCTGGCGCAGCGCAACCGCGACTGGCTGCCGGTGATCCTCGAGGCCGCTGCGACCACCGAAGGCCCGGTGATCGCCGCCTTCGGCGCCGCCCATCTGCCGGGGCACGCGGGCGTGGCACGGCTTCTGGAAGAAGTCGGGTTCACGCTGACGCGCGAACCCTTCTGACATCAGGCAGCAAGCCCGCGCCCCTTGAGCAGCGCCTCGACTCCGGGCATCCGGCCGCGGAAGGCGGTGTAGAGGTCCTCCGCCTCCTGCGAGCCCCCCTTCGAGAGGATGAAGCGCTCGAGCTTCTCCGCTGTCGCCGGATCGAAGGCATCGCCGGCCTCCTCGAACGCGGCAAAGGCATCCGCGTCCATCACCTCGGACCACATGTAGCTATAGTAGCCGCTGGAATAGCCGTCGCCGGCGAAGACATGGGCGAAATGCGGCGTCGCGTGGCGCATGGTGATCGCCTGCGGCATGCCGATACCGCGCAGGATCTCGGCCTGCCGCGCCATCGGATCACCCGGCGCCGCGCCGGAGTGGAACTCGAGGTCGACCAGCGCCGAGGCCACGTATTCCACGGTCTGGAACCCCATGTCGAAGGTGGCCGCCGCCAGCACCTTGTCGAGCAGCGCCTTGGGCATCGGCGCGCCGGTCTCGGCGTGGGTGGCAAACTCCTCGAGCACCCGCGGCACCTCGAGCCAGTGCTCGTAGAGCTGGCTCGGCAGCTCTACGAAATCGCGCGCCACCGACGTGCCCGAGACCGAGCCGAAGTCAACATCCGACAGGATCTGGTGCAGCGCGTGGCCGAACTCGTGGAACAGCGTGCGCGCGTCGTCATAGGACAGCAGCGCCGGTTTGCCCTTGGGCGGCTTGGCGAAGTTGCACACGTTGACCACGATCGGCGTCTCGACCTTGGGCCGCTTGGCCTGGCTGCGCATCGCCGAGCACCACGCGCCCGAGCGTTTCGACGCCCGCGCGAAATAGTCACCGATGAACACCGCGAGATGCTCCCCGTTGCGCGTCACCTCCCAGGCCCGGCAATCCGGGTGGTAGAGCGCCACGTCGAGCGGCTTGAACTCGAGCCCGAAGAGCCGGTTGGCGCAGGTGAAGGCGGCCTCGATCATGCGCTCGAGCTGCAGGTAGGGCTTGAGCTCGGCCTCGTCGAGATCATGCAGCGCGCGACGGCGCTTCTCGGCATAGTAGCGCCAGTCCCAGGGCTGAAGCGCGTCGTTGATGCCATCCTCGCGCAGCATCTCCTCCATTTCGGCAGCATCGCGCAGCGCCTGCGCCCGGGCGGGCTCCCAGACCTGCATCAGCAGCTCGCGCACCCGGTCGGGCGTCCCGGCCATCTCGGTCTCGAGCTTGTAGGAGGCGAAATCGGCGTAACCCAGCAGCTTGGCGCGCTCCTCGCGCAGCGCCAGCACCTCGGCGGCGATGCAGCGGTTGTCGGTCTCGCCACCATTGGCGCCGCGCGCCGCCCAGGCCTCGAACGCGGTCTGCCGCAGATCCCGGCGCGGGCAGAATTGCAAAAACGGCGTGATCAGCGAGCGCGACAGCGTCACCACCGGCCCCTCCTGCCCAAGCGCCTCGCCGGCGGAGCGCGCCGCATCCACCACGAAGCCCGGCAGCCCCTCGAGATCGGCCTCCGACAGCGGCATGTACCACGCGGCCTCGTCCTTGAGCAGGTTCTGGGTAAACGCGGTTCCGAGCACCGCCAGCCGCGATTTCACCGCCGTCATGCGCTCCGCATCCTCGCCCTCGAGCGCCGCGCCGGCGCGGACGAACCCGCGATGGGTGAGGTAGAGCACCCGCGCCTCCTCGTCCGACAGGCCCAGCTCCTCGCGCCGGGCCCAGAGATCGGCCACGCGCCCGAAGAGGCGCGCGTTGGCGTAGATCGCAGAGCTGTGCGCCGAGAGCTTCGGCGAGACGTCCCGCTGCAGCGCCTGCCGCGCGTCGTTGCTGTCGGCGCCGGCCACCGAGAAAAACACCGACAACACCTTGTCGAGCGCCTCGCCGGCGCCTTCCATCGCAAGGATCGTGTTGGCAAAGCTCGCCGGCTCCGGGTTGTCCGCGATGGCCTCGATCTCGGCCAGATGCGCCGCCAGCGCCTGCTCGAAGGCGGGGGCGAAATCCTCGTCGGAGATACGGTCGAAGGGCGCGATCCGGAACGGCGTGTCCCAGTCGGCAAGCAGCGGGTTGGTCATGTACGGAACTCCTTTTGCCCCAAAGCTAAGGCCGCCCCGCCGCCACGACAATGGCCACAGACAACAATCCCGCCACCGCGGGACGCCCCCATCTTCTCTTCGTCAAAAACACTCCCACCGGAGGCAGCCCCCCTGCCACCCGCGCGGCTCCCGCGAAACGCACAACGCAATAGACGGGGCGAACAAAGGCGCGCCCCCTCCGCCCCGCCGAACGCCCCTGGCTTCTCTTCGTCAAAAATACTCCCGCCGGAGGCATCCGACGCGGACACGCGCGCAGCGCCGGGTCGAAACGCCCCGCCCCGACAAACCAACGAGACCAAGCGCGCTGCCCGCGGCTCAGCCGCAGATCGGGCAGCCCTCGCGCCGTTTCAACCCGATCTTCCGGGTCTCGCCCCAGAGCGCGTCATAGATCAGCATCTCGCCCAGCAGCGGCTGGCCCGCCCCGGCAATCAGCTTGACCGTCTCCACCGCCATCATCGCGCCCACCACGCCCGGCAGGGGACCCAGCACACCGGCCTCGGCGCAGGAGGGCGCCAACCCCGGCGCCGGGGCTTCCGGGAACAGGCACTGGTAGCAAGGCGTGCCCCTGGCGGGATCAAAGACCGAGAGCTGCCCCTCCCACTGGCTCAGCGCGCCAGAGACCAGCGGCTTGCCCGCCGCGACCGCTGCCCGGTTGCTCAGGTAGCGCGTCTCGAAATTGTCGGTGCCGTCGAGGATCACGTCATACTCGGCAAAAAGCAGCGCGGCGCTCTCCGCGTCGAGCCGCCGGTGATAGGGCCGCACCTCGACGTAGGGGTTCTGCGCCTCCATCGCCGCCTGCGCCGAGAACACCTTGGGCATGCCGATCCGGTCATCGGTGTGGATCACCTGCCGCTGCAGGTTGGCGTTCTCGACCACGTCGTCATCGACCACCCCGATGGTGCCGACCCCGGCGGCCGCGAGGTATTGCAGCGCCGGCGCGCCGAGGCCCCCGGCCCCGATCACCAGAACCTTGGCCTCGCGCAACGCCTTCTGCCCGGGTCCACCCAGCTCGCGCAGCACGATGTGGCGGGCGTAGCGCTCGAGCTCCGCCTCGCCGAACCGCCCCCGCTTCTCCGGCACAGCGGGTGCCCGCTCCTCCTCCTGCGCCACAGCCCGCGCCTTGACCCGGCGCAGCACCTGCGCATAGGCCAGCGCCAGCGCCACGAAGCCGCCGAGAATGGCCCAGAGCGCCGGGCTCTCACCGGTGGCCATGCGCAGCGGGTGGCCGTCAGGCAGCACGAGGTGCAGTGCCAGAAGCGCCACGTAGAGCAGCCCCAACATATAGAGCCGCGCCTGCCGCGAGGCGCCCATCAGCCGCCCCAGCCCCCAGATCGCCGCGGCGATGACGAGGACCAGAAGCATCAGGAGACGCCCGTCGAGCCGAAGCCGCCAGCGCCGCGCGCGGTCTCGGGCAGGGTCTCGACCAGATCGAAGCCCGCCTGCACCACCGGCGCAGCCACCATCTGCGCGATGCGGTCGCCATGGGCGATGGTGAAGGGCGCATCGCCCGCGTTCATCACGATCACGCCGAGCGGGCCGCGATAGTCGCTGTCGATGGTGCCGGGGCTGTTGGGCAGGGTGATGCCATGCTTCAGCGCCAGCCCCGAGCGTGGCCGGATCTGCACCTCCCAGCCCTCCGGGATCGCCAGTCGCAGCCCGGTCGGCACCAGCGCCCGCGCCCCCGGCGCCAGTTTGATCTCGCCCCGGTCGGGCAGGTTGGCGCGCAGATCCGCGCCCGCCGCGCCCGAGGTCGCATAGGCCGGCAGTCCCAGCGCCCGGTCGGCGCCCTCGTCCCACATCACTGCAATCGTCACCACGTCGGCATGTCCTCTTGGTCGTTCTGTCCCCGCGGGGACGTGTTCAGGATCGGGTCCGCCCCAGCGGGGACAGGGTCAGGCGCCCAGCGCCTCGGCAATCCGCGCCGCCAGCCGCTCGGCCACCGCGCGCTTGCCCATGCGCGGCCACGCCTCGGCGCCCGCGGCCGAGATCAGCACCACGGCGTTCTCGCTGCCGCCCATGATGCCCGTCGCCGGGCTGACGTCATTGGCGACGATCCAGTCGCAGCCCTTGCGCTGCCGCTTGGCGGTGGCATGGGCCACCACGTCGTCGGTCTCGGCGGCAAAGCCCACAACAAGGCCGGGCCGTTCCTCGCCCAGTCCCGAGACCTCGGCAAGGATGTCGGGGTTCTCGGAGAACTCGAGCACCGGCAGCCGGCCCGCCTGTTTCTTGATCTTCGAGCTAGATGCCTGCGCCACGCGCCAATCCGCCACCGCAGCCGCGAACACGGCCGCCGCGACCGGCAGCGCGCCCAGCACCGCGGCGCGCATCTCGAGCGCGCTTTCGACCTCGATGACCTCGACCCCGGTGGGCCGGGCCTTCTCGGCCGGGCCGGTGACGAAGACCACCTCGGCACCGAGATCGCGCAGCGCCTCGGCGATCGCCGTGCCCTGCGCGCCCGAGGAGCGGTTGGCGATATAGCGCACCGGGTCGATGGGCTCATGGGTGGGGCCGGAGGTGACCAGCACCCGCCGGCCCTTCAACGGGCCGTCCGCCAGCGCCCGCTCCACCGCCGCCACGATCTGCGGCACCTCGACCAGACGCCCTGGCCCGTATTCGCCGCAGGCCATGTCGCCCGCGTCGGGGCCGACCACGGTGACGCCGTCGCCCCTCAGGGTCGCGAGATTGCGCTGCGTGGCCGGGTGCTCCCACATCCGCACGTTCATGGCGGGGGCGATCATCACCGGCGTGTCGGTGGCCAAGAGCAGTGTCGAGGCGAGATCGCCCGCAAAGCCGTGTGCCATCTTGGCCATCAGGTCCGCCGTGGCAGGTGCGACCAGCACCAGATCGGCCACGCGCGAGAGCTGGATATGGCCCATCTCCGCCTCGTCGGTCAAATCGAAGAGATCGGTATAGACCTTCTCGCCGGCCAGCGCGCTTACCGAAAGCGGGGTGACGAACTCGCGCGCCGACGGCGTCAGCACCGGCGTGACCGCGGCACCGCGCTCGCGCAGGCGGCGGATCAGCTCGAGCGCCTTGTAGGCCGCAATGCCGCCGCTGATGATGAGAAGAATTCGCTTGCCCGACAGCATCCCGCGCCACTCCCTTGCCCGTTACCTCTCCTGTTAAGGCGCGGGCGGGAAAAACTCAATTGGCCGGAGGCTCGAGGCTCTCGAAGGCCGCACAGGGGTCGTCGCGCTCGACCGCCTCGGTTTCTTCCAGCAGATCGAAACGGCCATCTGGCGCATCGCGCCCGGCCTCGCCCTGCCCGAGCGCAGCTACAGGCACTTCGGGGGCGGCCATGGCAATGAGCGCAGGCGCGCCCCAGTCGGTGCGGGCATGGCCATTCCCGGTGAGGACGACCACCGGCGCGCCATGCATCGACAGTGCCTCGAGCGCGGTCTCGGCGAGCCGGGCGTCGCGCAGGCGCTGGATGCCGACCATGACCGGCAGCATGTCGGCCGGCAGCGCATCACAATGAGCGGCCATCTGCATCGCCTCGCGCTCGGCCTGCTGCTCCGGCGGCAAGCCTTCATCAAGCCCGTAGAACCCGGCACTCGGGCCGAAGACGCGGTCGAGCGGCTCGTTGCGGGCACGACGGGCTTCCTCGCGGGGCATCGCGGCACCAAAAATGGCGGCCTCGCCGGCCGCCTGGAAAATCGGGTAATACATCGAGAAGTCCGGCCAACCGGACTCGTCCCACGCGAGCCGATCGGCCAGCGCGGCTTCATCTGCCAGGTATTCCGGTTGAATCGACGCCGCCTGTTCGTTGGTCAGCATCTCGAACACCACGGCCACCGGCCGGATCTTGGCCACGAGCTCTGCCTGGCGGGCATGATGAGCGGGGTTGTCATGCACCTCGCCCAGGAACACCACCTGCGCTTCCTCCAGCCTCTGACCGTCAGCCTCGCTCTCCTGCGACAGAGCCGCGGAGGCTACCAGGGTCAGGGAGAGAAGCGGGGCGCAGAGCTGGACAGATCGCATCATGCGAGGAACTGTGCCACCTCACGCGACTGGGCTTCAAGCGACTTCCGCATTTTCACGAAGGCGGCGGCCTCAAGTTGCCGGACCCGCTCTTTCGACAGGCCAAGCTCCTGCCCAAGGCTCTCGAGCGTGCGGGTCTCGTCGCGCAGTTTGCGCTCGCGCACGATGAAGCGTTCCCGGTCATTCAGCCCGGTCAACGCCACCACCAGCCACTCGCGCAGCTGATCGTTGTCGAGCTTGCCCTCGACCAGAGATGCGCTCTGCTCGCCGTCATCCTCAAGCGTGTCGATCCATTCGCGGCCATCCTCGTCGGTCGACTGCGTCGCATTGAGCGAAAAGTCCGAGCCCGAGAGGCGCCCGTCCATCATCTCGACATCGTGCAGCGGCACGCCCACTTCCTTGGCGATGGCAGCGTGCAGCGAGTGCCGCTCCAGCGCGCGACCCTCGGCCGCCGCCTCGCGCTCGAGCCGAGCCTGGACCCGGCGCATGTTGAAGAACAGCGATTTCTGAGAGGAGGTCGAGCCGGTGCGCACCATCGACCAGTTGCGCATCACATAGTCTTGGATGCTGGCCTTGATCCACCAGACCGCGTAGGTCGAGAAGCGCACGCCCCGATCGGGATCGAACTTGTCGGCGGCCTTCATCAGGCCAAGACCGGCCTCTTGGATCAGGTCGCCCATCGGCGCGCCATATCGCTTGAACTTCGCCGCCATCGAGATCGCGAGCCGCATGTAGGCGTTGATTAGCCGGTGCAATGCCGCCTCGTCGCGATGGTCGCGCCAGGCATAAGCAAGCTGCAACTCGGTTTCGGCGTCCAGAAGCTCGGCCTTCATCGCCTTGCGGGAGAGGGTCTGATCGTTGAAAGACTCGACTGCCATTCGGGTTCCCCATCGGTTTCTTGGACGGGCTGCCCCGCCGTCTCGCACACGCTTGTTCCTTAAGAACGCGACAAATCGGCAAATGGTTGCTGAGACAGACAGGATTTTTTGCCCGGCACGGGAACCGACGCGCAACATGGGGGGCCATGCGACGGTTCACGAGCTGCCGTGGTGCGCCCCGGCCGCTGATGCGACCTTGACGCTTATAACAGGATTTAGTCCTTCCGGGCGCTCTGTCCAGACAATCCAAGTAATTGAAAAATAATATCTTTACCCCACACGTCAGTCGCCCGGCGCGAAGGCCGAAGCGTGTTGGTCAGAACCTTGCCTGCCTCAAGGCATCGGGCTTACAACCCTAGAGAGAACCGACCATCACGTTTTTGCGAGCCCCGCGCGGGATCGCCTCGTATGAGCCCACCGAAAGGCCGCGCCTCGAGCGGCGAAATGCCAAGACCCTTTCAACACCAGTGGCTGCGTTAACCTCTTGCTAACCAACTTTGCCCCATCTTCTCCCGATCTCAGAGGAAGGACCGCGCGTGACCGCCCATGCCTACACGGTGGCTTTCGAGGGCGTCGAGGCCCGCCCGGTAGAGGTGCAATGCGCGGTGAGCGCCGGCGTGCCGGCCTTTGCCATCGTGGGGCTGCCGGACAAAGCCGTCTCGGAGGCGCGTGAGCGGGTGCGCGCCGCGCTCACCGCCATGGCGATTGCCCTCCCCTCAAAGCGGATCACCGTGAACCTCTCGCCCGCCGACCTGCCCAAGGAGGGCTCGCATTTCGATCTTCCCATTGCGCTCGCCCTGCTCGCCGCGCTGGAAATTCTGCCCCGGGACGAGGTCGCGCGGACCATGGCGCTCGGGGAACTTGCGCTCGACGGCACGCTGGTGGCGGTGCCGGGCGCACTGCCCGCCGCGATGACCGCCGCCGAGGAAGAGCGCTCCCTGCTTTGCCCGCTCGCGTCCGGCCCCGAGGCCGCGTGGGTGGGAGCCTGCCGGGTGCTCGCCGCACGCAGCCTGACCGAGGTGGTGCGTCATTACAGCGGTGCCGCCCCCATCGCCCCCGCAGAGCCCGGCGAACGCCCCGCCGTCACCGGCCACCGCGACCTGCGTGACGTTAAGGGACAGGAGCGCGCCAAGCGCGCGCTCGAGATCGCCGCCGCCGGTCGGCACCACCTGATCCTCGTCGGCACGCCGGGCTCAGGCAAATCGATGCTGGCCTCGCGCATGGCAGGCATCCTGCCGCCGCTCACCGCCCCGGAGGCGCTCGAGACCTCTATGATTCATTCGCTTGCCGGGCTGCTCGACGAAGGCGGCATCTCGCGGGCGCGCCCCTACCGCGCGCCGCATCACACCGCCTCGATGGCGGCGATCATCGGCGGCGGGCGGCAGGCCAGCCCCGGCGAGGTCAGCCTCGCTCATAACGGCGTGCTCTTCATGGACGAATTCCCAGAGTTCCCCCGCACCGTGCTCGAGACCCTGCGCCAGCCGATCGAGAGCGGCGAGGTCATGGTGTCGCGGGCCAACGCCCATGTGAGCTACCCCTGCCGCTTCCTGCTGGTCGCCGCCGCCAACCCCTGCCGCTGCGGCCACCTCACCGATCCGGCCCGCGCCTGCTCGCGCGCGCCGGCCTGCGGCGAGGATTATCTCGGGCGCATCTCGGGGCCGCTCATGGACCGCTTCGACCTGCGCATCGAGGTGCCCCCCGTGGCCTTCACCGATCTCGACCTGCCTGCCTCGGGCGACAGTTCGGCCATCGTGGCCGCGCGGGTCGAAGCGGCGCGTGCGCGGCAGGCCGAGCGCTTTGCCGACCACCCCGGGCTGCGCACCAATGCCGATGCCGAGGGACAACTGCTCGAAGAGATCGCCGCGCCGGATGAAGAGAGCCGTGCGCTGCTGCTGCGCGCCTCCGACCGCTTCGGCCTCTCGGCGCGGGGCTATCATCGCATCCTGCGCGTGGCGCGCACCATCGCCGATCTTGCCGGCGACGACACGCTGCGCCGGCCGCACGTGGCCGAGGCCCTGAGCTATCGGCTCGTTGCCGCGAGGCAGGACTGAGCGAAGCGCGCCGCAAGGCGCAGCGTGGCGCGCGCCTCGGGGATCCAGCCGTCGAAGACCGGCCAGGCATGGGGCGCGTCGGGGGCTTCGTGCAGCGTGACCGCGCCGCCATGTTCGCGCAGGCGGGCCGCCATGCTGCGGGCGTCATCGGCAAGGATCTCGGTCGCGGAGTGGCAGATCAGCACCGGCGGGCAGCCGGGAAAGGTGCCGTAGAGCGGCGAAATGCGCGGGTCCTTCGGATCGGTCCCGGCCAGCACGATCTGGCAAAGCTCCTCGATGCGGGCGACCGGCAGGAAGGGGTCAGCGGCTGCATTGCCGCGCAGGCTCGCGCCGGTCATGGCGAGATCGGTCCAGGGCGAGAAGGCAACGACCCCGGCCGGCGGTGTGCCCTCGGCGCAGAGCCGCGCCAGCAGCGCCAGCGCCAGCCCGCCCCCGGCGGAATCGCCAGCCAGAAGGATGCGTTCCGGCGGGTAGCCCAGCGCGAGACAGCGCCGCCACGCCGCGAGGGCCGCCTCGAAGGCGGCTGGAACCGGGGCACGCTGTGCAAGAGGGTAGTCGGGCGCGCAGATCTCGATCCGCGCCAGTTTCGACAGCCGCGCGATCAACCCCTGATGGGTGGCGGGGCTGCCCGAGATGTAGCCGCCGCCATGGAAGTAGAGGATCAGCTTGCCAGGCAAGCAGGGGCCGGCGCTGATCCAGTGCAGCCCGCCCGGGCGCTCGATCCGGCGCAGGTAGGGCGGCTGGCGCAGCACCTGCGCCCCGAGACGGCGAAATTCGCGCTCCGCCGCGCCCGGACCCGCTGTCCGCGCCAGCCGCGGTTTGACCGCGAGGCGCAGAAACAGGTTGAGCGCGGCGAGCCGCCGGCTCATCCGCGCTTGGCTTCGATCGCCTGCCAGATCTTCCCGGCGACGTTGACGCCGTCGAACCGCTCGAGCTCCTGGATGCCCGTGGGCGAGGTCACGTTGATCTCGGTCAGCCAGTCGCCGATCACGTCGATGCCGACGAAGATCTGCCCCTTCTCACGCAGGACCGGGCCAATCTTGGCGCAGATCTCGCGGTCCCGCTCGGTCAGCTCGACCTTCTCGGGGCGGCCGCCCACATGCATGTTCGAGCGCACCTCGTTGGCCGCGGGCACGCGGTTGATCGCGCCCACCGGCTCGCCGTCGACGAGGATCACCCGCTTGTCGCCCTTGGTCACCGCCGGCAGGTATTTCTGCACGATCAGCGGCTCGCGCGAGAATCCGGTGAAGAGCTCGTAGAGCGAGCTCAGATTGCGATCGTTCTCATCGAGACGGAACACGCCCGCGCCGCCATTGCCGTAGAGCGGCTTGAGGATGATGTCGCCGTGCTTGGCCTTGAACTCGCGGATGGTCTCGAGGTCCCGAGCGACGGTGGTGGGCGGCGTCAACTCGGGGAAGTTGAGCACCAGCAGCTTTTCCGGCGAATTGCGCACCCAGAACGGATCATTGACCACCAGCGTGTCGGGCACCAGCCGCTCGAGCAGGTGCGTGGTGGTGATGTAATGCATGTCGAAGGGCGGGTCTTGCCGCAGCCAGACCACATCGACCTCGGAAAGGTCGATCAGCTGCAGCGGCCCGAGCTCGGCATGGTCGCCCTGCACGCGCTTGACCTTGAGCGTACGCGCCCGCGCCATGATCCGACCCTCCTGGAAGGAGAGGTGATCCGGCAGATAGTAATACAGTTCGTGCCCGCGCGCCTGAGCTTCCTCGGCCAGTCGAAACGTGCTGTCTGCGTTGATGTCGATCGGACCGATCGGGTCCATCTGAAAGGCGATCTTCATGGGCTCTCCCGCTCTGGCTTTCGCCATACATGGCCCAGAGACCGGGGACTGGCAATGCCCCCTCAGGGACCGAGGGCGTTCTCGACGATGCGGATCATGCCTTGCTCGTTCATCAGCGCCACGTCGAAGCGCATCTCGGTGAGCGAGCCGCGCGGCTGGGTCCCGGCGAATTCCTCGCCGGCGCGCAGCAGGCGCGCAATCTGGCGGGAGGACAGGTGTTGCATCGCATGATCGAAGCTGCGGCTTTTCTTGACCTCGACAAAGATCAGCCCGTCGCCATCGTGCAGGATCAGGTCAATCTCGCCAGAGCGGCCTCGCCAGCGCTGTCCTGCCACCCGGTAGCCGCGGCGCCGGTAGTCCTGCGCCACCTGCGCTTCGGCCGACAGTCCAGCGCGATGGCCCAGCGCACCGCGTTCAACGCGCCTGCGACGGCCCTGCCCGTGGATTTTCTGCGCGTATGACTCTGGCAGCGCAGGCACCGGAGTAAGGAAATCGAAACTGAGCTGTTGGCCCATCACCGACATGGGAGCCCCTTTCCGGGGATCAATCCCCGCCTTCGGCCCGTTCCTTCGCGAGCGCCATGGCACGCTGGTAGACCGGGCGCCGTTTCACGCCGTACATGCCCGAGACCGCATCGGCGGCATCGCGCACAGACATCGTCAGCAGCGCCTCGGACAGCGAGTGGTCTAGATCAGATTCGCTAATTTCCTCTGAATTCCCCTTGCCGATCAGCACCACGATCTCGCCCTTGGGCGTCGTCTCGGCATAGCTCTCGGCAAGTTCGGCAAGGCTGCCCTCGCGGCATTCCTCGAACCGTTTGGTGAGTTCGCGGCAGACCGCGGCGGGGCGGTCCGGTCCGAGCGCCGCGGCCGCGTCCGCCAGCATCGCCCCCAGCCGCTTGGGCGACTCGTAGAAGGCCAGCGTCGCGGGCACGGCGCGCAGCTCCTCAAGCGCCTTGCGACGCGCGCCGGAGGCGTTGGGAAGAAAGCCGCCGAACAGGAAACGGTCGGTCGGAAGACCCGCGATGGTCAGCGCAGCGATCACCGCCGAGGCGCCGGGCGCCGTGGTCACCGGCAGCCCCTCCTCGCGGGCCGCGCGCACCAGATCGAAGCCCGGATCAGAAATCATCGGCGTGCCGGCCTCGGAGGCATAAGCCACCGAGCGGCCCTCGGTCAGCGCCCCGAGCAGCTTCGGTCGCACCTTGCCACCGTTGTGATCGTGGTAGGCGAGCACCGTGCGATCCCCCAGCGGCACGCCGTGAATCTCGAGCAGCCGACGCAGGCTGCGGGTGTCCTCGGCTGCCAGCACGTCGGCCTCGCGCAGAATGTCGAGCGCGCGCAACGTGATGTCGCGCGCGTTGCCGATCGGGACCGCCACCATGTACAGTCCCGGCGCCAATCCGCGCCTTTCCGGATTCATCTCTGGACCCATCCCCTTGCTGGACTATGATCCCCCGTAAACCCACGCGGGCTTCAACCCGCGCCTATGATCGAGGGAGTTCACCACCATGTTCGCCGTTTTGTCCCGCGCCCGCAAGGCGCTCTGCACCGCTGCCGTCGTGGCGGGCGCAGGCCTCGTCACCGCCTGCGACGTCTCCACGATGACCGATCTCGGTGCGTCAAACAGCGGCGGCCCGCGAATCAACCCCAACGAGAGCGTGCGCGTGGCGCTGCTGGTGCCGCAGAGCGATTCCGGCGCCGCCAGCATCGCCCGCGATCTCGAGAACGCCGCGCGCCTCGCCATTGCCGATCTCGACGGGGTCAATATCGACCTCGCGGTCTATGACACCGCTGGCTCCGGCGCCACCGCCGCGGCGCAGGCCCAGCGCGCGGTCGACGAAGGGGCCAAGATCATCCTCGGCCCGCTGCGCGGCGAGGTCGCCGTCGAGGCCAGCAAGGTGGTCGCCGACGAGGGCGTCAACGTGCTGGCCTTCTCGAACAACCCGTCGATCGCCGGCGGCAACCTCTTCGTGCTTGGACCGACCTTCGAGAACACCGCCGACCGGCTGATGCAGTACGGACGCGGCAATGGTCTGTCGAGCATCGCGATCCTGCATTCCGAGGACGTGCCCGGCCAGTTCGGCCGCAACGCCATCCAGCAGGCCGCCTCGCAGAACGGCGTGCGCGTCGCGACGGTGCAGCCCTACCCGCTCAGCGTCGAGGGCGTGACCAGCACCGCGCAGTCGATGGGTGACATCGCCCGCAACTCGGGCGCGGATTCGGTCTTCATCACCACCGACGCCACCAACGCCGCCATGCCCCTGCTGCTGCAGGTGATGCCCGAGAACGGACTCGATCCGGCGGAATTCCAGTATGTCGGCCTGACGCGCTGGGACGTGAAGCCCGAGCTCTTCGCCTATCCGGGCGCCAACGGCGCTTGGTTCGCCCTGCCGAACCAGTCGATGCAGCGCAACTTCACCTCGCGCTACAGCGCCGCCTATGGCGAGAACCCGCACCCTCTCGCCGGTCTGGCCTTCGACGGCATCGCCGCCATCGGCGCGCTGGTGAAACAGGGCCGCGGTGACGCCCTCACCGGGCGCGCCCTGACGCAATCCGCTGGTTTTCAAGGCACGGGCGGTGTATTCCGCCTGAAAAGCGATGGCACCAACGAACGTGGTCTGGCCGTCGCGACCGTGCGCAACAACCAGATGGTGATCCTTGACCCTGCCCCCTCCAGCTTCTCCGGCGCAGGTTTCTGAAGACCTCATGCAAGCCCCGATGCCGGACGACCTGATCGCACCGGCATCGGAGATCTTCGACCTTCCCGCCCTTCGCGCCGAGCTCTTCACTCAGGTCGCCGAGGCCGAAACCGAAGCACAGGTGCGCGCCATCGCGGTGAAGCTCCTGTCCGAGGCCCGCGATCATGGCCGCGCCGTCATCGCCGATGCCTTCGCCGCCAAGCCACGCGCCGCCTTCCCCACCACCGAAGCCTATGCATGGCTGACCGACGGCATCGTCCGGCTGGTCTTCGAGCTGGCGACCGTGCGGCTGCACCCGCTCAACACCCCCACCGAGGGCGAACGCCTGACGGTGATGGCGGTGGGCGGCTACGGCCGCGGCGAGATGGCGCCGGATTCCGATGTCGACCTTCTGTTCCTGACACCGTGGAAGATCACGCCCTGGGCCGAAAGCGTCATCGAGTCGATGCTCTACGTGCTGTGGGACCTGAAGCTGAAGGTGGGCCACGCCTCGCGCACGGTGAAGGACTGCCTGCGCCTTGGCGGCGAGGATTTCACCATCCGCACCGCGATGCTCGAGACCCGGTTCATCATCGGCCACGAACCGCTGGCCCGCGAGCTCGAGACCCGGCTCTGGGAAGACCTCTTCAAGGGCTCCGAGCGCGCCTTCGTGGCCGCCAAGCTCGAGGAGCGCGGCAATCGTCATCGCAAGCAGGGCCTGCGCTACGTGGTCGAGCCCAACGTCAAGGAAGGCAAGGGCGGGCTGCGCGACCTGCAGTCGCTCTACTGGATCACAAAGTACATCCATCACACCGACGACGCCGAGGAGCTGGTGCGCATCGGCGTCTTTCGGCGCGAGGAATACAATCTCTTCATGCGCGCCGAGGAGTTCCTCTGGGCGGTGCGCTGCCACCTACATCTCGCTGCCGGGCGCGCGGTCGAGCAGCTGACCTTCGACATGCAGGTCGAAGTGGCGGAGCGCATGGGCTATGCCGACCGTGCCGGACGACGCGGTGTCGAGCTGTTCATGCAGGACTATTTCCGCCACGCCACCGCGGTGGGCGATCTGACGCGGATCTTCCTGACCGCGCTCGAGTCCGAGCATCAGAAGGACGCGCCGCTGCTGCTGCGCCTGTTCAAGCGTGGCCCGCAGGTCAAGGACGGCTACGAGGTGGTCAACAACCGCCTCGCCATCGCCGATGACGAGGCCTTCCTCGCCGACAAGCTGAACCTGCTGCGCTATTTCGAGGAAGGGCTGCGCACCGGCCTTCTGCTCCACCCGCACGGCATGCGGCTGATCAAGGCCAACCTGCACCTGATCGACGACGAGCTGCGCGGCGACAAGGAGGCGCGGCGGCTGTTCCTCGACCTGCTGCTCAAGCACGGCAATCCCGAGCGATCGCTGCGCCGGATGAACGAGCTTGGCGTCATCGGCGCCTTCATCCCCGAGTTCGAGCCCATCGTGGCGATGATGCAGTTCAACATGTATCATGCCTACACGGTCGACGAGCACACCATCCAGTGCATCGCCAATCTCAGCGAGATCGAGCATGGCGACCTTGTCGAGGAGCTGCCCGTCGCCTCGACGATCCTGCAGGAGGGCGTAAACCGCAAGGTGCTGTACGTTGCGCTGCTGCTGCATGACATCGGCAAGGGACGCGACGAGGATCACTCGGTGGTCGGGGCGCGCATCGCCCGCAAGGTGGCGCCGCGGCTGGGCCTGACCAAGGCGGAGTGCGCCACCGTCGAGTGGCTGGTGCGCTACCACCTGCTGATGTCGGACATGGCGCAGAAGCGCGACATCGCCGATCCGCGCACCGTGCGTGATTTTGCCAAGGCGGTGCAGACCAAGGAGCGGCTCGACCTGCTGACCGTGCTGACGGTCTGCGACATCCGCGGCGTCGGCCCGGGCGTGTGGAACAACTGGAAGGCGGCTCTCCTGCGGGCGCTCTACCGGCAGACCCGCCGCGCGCTCGAGGATGGCATGGAGGCGCTCAACCGTGAGAACCGCGGCGCCGAGGCCAAGAAGGCCCTGCGCGAAGAGCTCGCCGACTGGGACGCCAAGGATCTGCGGGCCGAGACCGCGCGGCATTACGATCCCTACTGGCAGGGGCTGCACGTCACAGCCCACAAGGTCTTTGCCGAGCTGCTGCGCGACATCGGCGACACCGAGATCCGCATCGACATCCATCCCGACGAGGATCGCGACGCGACGCGGGTCTGCTTTGCGCTGGCCGATCACCCGGGCATCTTCGCCCGGCTCGCGGGCGCACTGTCCCTGGTGGGCGCGAACGTGGTCGATGCGCGCACCTTCACATCGAAGGACGGCTATGCCACGGCGGCCTTCTGGATCCAGGATTCAGAGGGCTCGCCCTACGAGGAAAGCCGCATCCCGCGCCTGCGCGACACCATTCGCAAGACGCTGATGGGCGAGGTCAAGCCGCGCGAGGCGATCCTGTCGCGGGGCAAGCTCAAGAAGCGCGAGAAGGCCTTCAACGTGCCGACCTCGATCGCCTTCGACAACGAGGGCTCGGAGATCTACACCATCATCGAGGTCGACACCCGCGACCGGCCCGGCCTGCTCTACGATCTGGCGCGGACCCTGTCGGAGAGCAATGTCTACATCTCCTCGGCAGTGATCGCGACCTATGGTGAGCAGGTGGTCGACACGTTCTACGTAAAGGACATGTTCGGCCTGAAGTTCTACACCCCTTCGAAGCAGAAGACCCTCGAGCGTCGGCTACGCGCCGCGATGGAAGACGGCGCCGCGCGGATCGCCGGGAACTGATCCCGGGATCGAGGAAAATTCGTCCGAATTTTCCTCCGCCTTGCGCGCCCTGCCCGACCGGCCCCCGCCCAAGAAAATTCGGACGAATTTTCTTGGGCCCCCGCGACGCAGGTTTCACGACCGCGACAGTGGTGCACGTCGAAAACCTAGGAAGCGTCCTCGTCTCCGACGAACGCACAAGACGCACCTACCATTGGCGCGTTCTCGGTGCCGATGGTGGCTGCTCGTCAACCGTGGCCGGAGTAGGCTTGCGGGCAAAAACACATCGAAAATACTGAATTTTGCGCTACCATCGCGGTCTCTTTGGGAGGAGACAGAGATGAGAAAGACGATTGCGCTTGCCGCCACGCTGGCGGTCGCGCCGCTATCAGCGTGGGCCGAAGGCAAGACCCATCATGTGGCGTTCCACGTGGATCAAAACGATCCCCACGTGCTGAACATGGCCCTCAACAATGCCAAGAACCTGACCCAGTATTACGCCGAGCAGGGCGACGAGGTGGTGATCGAGATGGTCACCTACGGGCCCGGACTGCACATGCTGATCGAGGGCAAAACGCCGGTGAAGGACCGGATCGAGACACTTTCCCTCGAATTGCCGATCACCTTTTCGGCCTGTGGCAACACCATCGCCAATATCGAGAAGAAGACCGGCGCACCGGTGACCCTGCTCGAAGAGGCGCAGGTCGTGCCCTCTGGGGCCGCGCGGCTCGTCGAGCTGCAGGAAGAGGGGTATTCATACCTCCGGCCCTGAGGCCTTGCCCTGAAAAGCCGCCCGCCGCGTTCCGGCGCGGCGGGCTCATCGCTCCAGTAGATGAAGCAGTTGCGCTTCCGCCCGGCGAAGCCCGCTGACCTCCGGTGCCTCGCGCGACAATGTCTCCAGCGCGTCCGCCTCGCTCTCGGACAATGCGATCACGTCCGGATGGATGTAGGACTTGCGCGCGATGGCGGGCGTGTTGTGAAGACGCTCAGAGGCGGCCTCGGACATCGCCTTGATCGTCACGCGCTCGGCCTCAAGCGCGCATTTCAGCGCCGCCGCCGTGCCATTCCAGGTGCGGAAGGTCTTGGCCGTGATCGCGCTGTTGCCCGTGCGGTCGGCGAGAAAGGCATTCACCTCTTCCGAGCGCACCGAATGCGGTGTCCCGTCCTCGTCGAGCCACGTGATCAGCTCGCGACCCGGCAGGTCGTGCAGCCCGGTCATCACACGCTCAAGCGTGCGGTCGCGCAAGGTGCTTTCAACCTTGTTGCCGCCCTTGCCGGTGAAGTTCAGCCTCAGCACACCGCCCTCTAGCGTCATATGCGTGCCGCGCAGCGTGGTCGCGCCGTAGCTGCGGTTCTGCTTGGCATAATCGGCGTTGCCGACGCGGATGCCGGCCCGGTCGAGCAGCGCCAGCACCGCGGCCAGCGCAAAGGCCCGGTCGCCCGGGTCTCGGCCGCGCAGGTCCTCGAGGATGCGCCGCCGCAGCCCGGGCAGCGCATGGCCGAACTCGGCCAGATGCTCGAATTTCTGCCGTGCGCGATGCTCGGTCCAGTCGGGATGGTAGCGGTATTGCTTGCGCGCCCGCGCATCGCGGCCAGTGGCTTGGAGGTGGCCGTTCTCGCGCGGGCAGATCCACACCTTTTCGTAGGCTGGTGGCACCGCAAGCGCCTCGATCCGGCGCCGCTCGGGGCCACGCTCGATGCGGGTGCCGTCCGGCGCGATGTAGGAGAAGCCGCGCCCGCAGCGTCGGCGCGCAATGCCGGGGCGGTCATCAGGGTAGTAGACGAGATCGGGCGCGGTGGTCATGCGCCGAGAACGCCCCGCGGCCAGCGCCGGTTCCCCGGCGCCGCCGTGGCGCGGCTCACGTCACCGCGATGCGCTCCACCTCGCGGTCGGCGGGCTCACGCTGGGACGCATCGCGCCGCGCCCAGGGCACGTCGATAACGCAATGCAACCCGGTCGGGGTAAGCTCGCGCACGAGCTTGCCCTCGAGCTGCAGCTCGATCATCAGCCGCAGCAGGCTCGAGCCGAAGCCCGGCACGTCGAACCCTTCGCGATCAAGCGGACCGGCAACCGTCTCGATCCAGTCCAGATGCAGGCGGCCGTCGGTGACATCCCAGCTCACGTCGAGCGCCCCGCCCGCGTCCTTGAGCGCACCGTGCTTCGAGGCATTGGTCACCAGCTCGTGCACCACCATGCCGAGCATCTGGCATTCCTCCGAGCTCAGCACCACCACGGGGCCGCTCATGCTCACCCTGATCTCTCCCCCGCCGGCATAAGGCGCAAGCTCCTGCGACAGCAGGCGGGAGAGGGCCACCGGCTCCCAGCGCTGATCGGCAAGCAACGAGTGGTTCTGCGCCAGCGCGCTCAGCCGGTCGATCAACTTGGCGCGCATCACTTCGGGCTCTTCGGGCCGCGCCAGCCGCACGATGCCCTGTACCACCGCCAGCAGGTTGCGCGAGCGGTGATTGATCTCGTCCGACATCAGCCGTTCGCGTTCGGCGGCGCGGGCGCGGTCCATCAACGCCTTCATCCGCGACAGCACCTGCTCGACCGTCTCGAGCTCGAGATCGGTCCAGTGCCGCGCCTTGCAGGAATGCACGAAGAGGATCGCCTCGGTGCGCCCGTCCTCGACCCATGGCACCGCCAGCGCGGCCTCGCAGTTCAGGCTGTCGAGCACCGTCCGGTCGATGGCGGCGCGGGTCGGATCGGTGCCGTCGAGCCGGATCACGCGACCGTCGAGCAACTGCTGCCAGGCCGCGTCGAGGATCGGCGCGCGCGCCATCCCGGACGGCACAGGCGGCACACCTTCGGCCGCCCACTGCTCGATCACGGGCATCTTGGCGCGCAGCCCGTCCTGCACCCTTTCTCGCAGACCGACCCGGTCGACACCGAGATGCGCGCCCAGCATGGCGATCGAGCGCTGCCGAAGCTCGGCAAGGTCCGTCACGTTGCGGAACACATCGCTCAGCTCGAGCAGGAAACGGGTGTTTTCCTGCTGAAGAACCTGCCGCGTGGTCTCGTTGCCGGAGTTGAAAACGCCGCCGATGGAACCGTCATCGTCTCGGATCGGGGTGAAATTGTAGGTCCAGTAGGTCTCTTCCTCGACCCCGAAGCGGCGCATCGGCAGCATCTGGTCCCGGAAATAGACGCCTTCCCCGGTGCTGATCGCCTGGGCGAACTGCGGCTCGATGATGTGCCAGATGTCCGACCAGACCTCGGCGGCGGGTTCACCGAGACAGCCGGGGTGGCGCGGGCCGGGAATGTGCGACCAGCTGTCATTGTAGAGCAGGCGCAGCTCCGGCCCCCAGTAGATACAGGTCGGAAAGGCCGAGTTCAGCGCGATACCCAGCGCCGAGCGCAGCGCCGCTGGCCAGTCTTCGGACGGGCCAAGCGGATGCTCTGACCAGTCGAACTCGCGAATGCGGCGGGCCATCTCGCTGGGCCCGGAAAGGAAGGAATTCTTGTCAAAGTTCGGAGACTGACGGCGTAGCAACAAGTTCTCCAGTGTGAGGTCCGATGCCAGACCCATGCCGCCACGCGGCGGCATGGCTGGACTGAAACGATAGGCACACGCGCATGTGCTTGCAAACGGAATCACTGTTCAGATCCAAGAAGTGACCCACCTGCCCTGACGAGACGCGCAGCCGGGTCTGATGCTCCGAGTACAACGAGATTACCTGCGACGCCCGAAACTTGGACTGCCTCCATATAGATTGAATTGCAAATCAATTTAAATATGCTAGATCGCGTGCATGACCACGCCCCCCTCCTCCCCTCGCTACCGGCTCGGAATCCGGTTCTCGCTGCTCGCCCGACGCTGGCGCCGAGCGCTCGACGCCCATCTTGCCGGCAACGGCCTGACCGATGCCACTTGGGTACCGCTCGTGCATCTGGCCGAGACCGGCGGCGGCATTCCCCAAAAGGCGCTCGCCGCGCTGGTCGGCGTCGACGGCTCCAGCCTCGTGCGGGTGCTCGACATCCATGTGCGCGACGGCCTGATCGAGCGCCGCCCAGACCCCGATGACGGCCGCGCACGCCTGATCCACCTTACCGCCGCCGGAACGCAGCGCGTCGCCGAGATCCGCGCCGAGCTTGCCCGCGCCGAGGAAGAGCTGCTCGCCGATCTCAGCGATACCGAGATCGAGACCATGCTGGCGCAGTTCGCCCGCATCGAGGCAAGGCTCGAGGCCCGGCAGGGGACCGACAGACAGGAGACCGACAGATGAGCACCACCGATCCCGCGCTTGACCGCCCCCGCCGCATCGACGTCGCCCGCGACCTGCTGCGCGCGGACGCGCTGCGCGGCAGCCTGGCCTTTCAGGCACAGCCGTCCCTACGCAACTCCTGCCTCGCCGGGTTCCAGGCCGCGCTCACCGTGGCCATCGCCCTGCCGCTGTTTCATCTCTCGGCCTTCGCGCACCTGATCGGCTTTGCCGCGCTCGGGGCGCTGGTGGCACTGTTCGGCCGGTTCGAGGCCACCAAGGGACGCAACCGCGTCGTGCTGCTGGCGGCGCTCTGCCAAGTCTCGGCAGTGCTGGCGATGTCGACCGCGAGCTGGCTCGGCGTGCCGCCGCTGCTTGAACTCTTGCTGCTGGCACTGGCCTGCGGGGTCTATTTCTTCATCACCGTGACCGGGCGCTTCGGCCCGCCGGGCGCACTGATCTTCGTCTTCGCTGCGGGCGCCGCTCTGGCCCCTGTCGGATCGGGCGCCGAGGTGCTGGCGCGCGGCGCGGCCACCGGCGCCGTGGCGCTTCTCGCCTGGGCGATCTGCGGGCTGACCGAGTGGTTGCGCCACCTGCCCGACGAGACCCGCCGCTTCCCCAGCGAGGCCGCGCGACCGATGGGCCATCGCCTGACCGCATCGCTGCGCATCGTTCTGGGCGCCCTCATCGCGCTTCTGATCAGCCATGCGCTCGGGGCCGATCACCCGGTCTGGGCCGCCATGGGCGCGTTGGCGGTGCTTCAGGGACCGCAGCTGCACATCAATTTCCACCGGGCGCTGCAACGCATGGCCGGCGCCGTGGTCGGCGCGACCTTCGCCTGGCTGATTCTGGTGCAGGAGCCTTCCGTCTGGACCATCATCGCCCTGCTATTCACCCTGCAATTCGCAACCGAGCTGGTGATCGGCTCGAACTACGGGCTGGGGCAAATCTTCGTCACACCGATGGCGCTGCTGATGAGCCATCTCGCCGCACCGGCAGCGGCCGGAGCCGCCATGGCCCCCGAGCGGGTGCTCGATACGCTGCTCGGCGCCAGCGTCGGCATCGTCCTCGCGATCCTGCTCTCGACACTGGACGACCGCCACCACGTCGCGGCCCGGCGCCGGCCCGGCTGATCCGCGACCAAGGGCCAAGATTTTTCGTACGAAAAATCTTGCGCGCCCCGCGCTCAGAACAGCACCGGCGTTTCCTTGAGACAGGAGCCTGTCCTGGCCGCCACGACGGCCGGTGTCCTGCGGGCAGCGCCGGGCTCCAGCTCTCCCCGGAGCGCCATCAGGAGCCGGTGATGATCGCCCTTGTAGTCCACGATCTTTGCAAAACGGATATCGGCATCGCGCAGATAGGCCTTCCACGAGCCCGCCCGGACCTCGCGCGGCGTGTTCAGCCGCTCGGCCCCGTAACCATTTTCATAGCATCGCTTCCCGAAAAGCACGGTCTGGTAAGTGTCATGCGTGAAGAGCTGCGCGCTTTCGAGGTCGTGCTGCGTCGGCAGCTGATATTGCCAGAGCTCGAGATTCTCCGCCAGCCGGTCGGTGATCTTCAGTTCTGTCCGGGCGTCGATCCAGTAGGCGCTGTCCTCGCGGTTGCCCATCCGGTAGTGCAGGCAGATGAAATCCCGCACCTCTCCGTAAAGGTCATCGACGAGGCGGTTGAAGCGACGCCGGACAGGCGCCTCGTAATCCGTGCTCGGCATATTGAAGAGCAGCATCCGGATGCTCTGGTCGATCATGTGGATCGCCGTCGATTCCAGCGGCTCGATGAAACCTCCGGACAGGCCCATGGCGATGCAGTTCTTCACCCAGGCCCGGCGCGAGCGCCCGATCCGCATCGGGATCACCCGCGGCTCCGAGCCGGGCGGGGCGGCAGCGCCGAGATGGGCGAGGAACTCGTCCCGGGCCTCGTCGTCGGTGCGGTGCGCCGACGAGAACACGTAGCCCGTGCCCACCCGGTTAAAGAGCGGAACGCTCCATGACCAGCCGGCGCCAAGCGCGGTGGAGCTGGTGAAGGGGGGAAGCTTCTCAGGGTTCGTGTGCGGAATCTGCAGCGCCATGGCGCGGTCGTTGCCAAGATAGTCGCTGTAATCCTCGAACGGCTCGTCCAGCGCCTCGCGGATGATCCGACCGCGAAAGCCGGTGCAGTCGATCACCAGTTCGACCGGATGCCGCCCGCGCTCGCGCAGCTGCAACGCCGCGACGTAGCCGCGCTCGTCAAGCTCGACATCATCGACATCGTCGAGGATGTGCTCGATGCCACGCTCGGTGCCGACCTCTGCCAGCAGCTTTGCGAAGGCCACGGCGTTGAGGTGATACGCGTAAGCCGGCTTGGGCATCGGGTCGGCCTTGGGGTCCTTGAACGAAAATGGCCCCTTGAAGACCTTCGCCATGTGAGCATAGGGCGAGTAGCAACTGACATAGTCGCGCTTGCCCGCGCCGAAGGCATGGAAATGGTTGCCGATGCTCACCCCGTCGAGCGACGGCGCGTTGGAGAACGGGTTAAGGTAAGAGACGAGCTTTCCGCTGCGGTCGGTGTTCCAGTTCCGGAACATCACCCCGGTCTTGAAGGTTGCGTCGCAGCGGCGAAAGAAGGTGCGCTCGTCGAGCCCGATCTGGCGCAGCGTAAATGGCATCTGCGGCACCGTCGCCTCTCCCACGCCGACGGTCGGAATATTCGGAGACTCGATCAGCGTGATGCGGATCCGCTCGGCGCAGGCGCGCCTGAGATAGACCGCGGCCAGCCAGCCGGCGGTGCCTCCTCCCACGATGGTGATCGAACTCAGCGGTTGTCCCATGTCATGCTCCCCTGCACCCCGAGCGACCCTCCTACGGCCGCTCCGTCCGTATCAGGATGGCATGGGACATCGCTCCGGGTCACGCGTCATGTTCCCGATCCCGACACTGGCACGAAAAACGCGCCCCGGCAGGACCGAGACGCGTGCACTGGCGGCGGGAACATGGCCCCGATCATCGCGCGCCCAAGATTTTTCGTACGAAAAATCTTGGGCTGGCCCGCTCACTCGGCGACGCAATCGGCGAAGTACCGGGTCTGACCGTCCTCGCCCACTTCCGCAACAAGGCCGTGGATATCGGTCTCGAAGCCCGGGCACTCACGTGCAAACTCGCGGTTGAAGCGCAGGTAGTCGACGATCTTGGCGTTGAACACCTCGCCCGGGATCAGCAGCGGGATGCCCGGCGGGTAGGGCGTCACGAGGCTGGTGGTGATGCGCCCCTCGAGCTCGTCGATGCCCACCCGGTCGGTCTTGCGACGCGCGATATGCGAGAACGCCTCCGAGGGCGTCATCGCCGGGCGGTGATCGCTGAGATAGATCTCGGTCGAGAGCCGCGCCACGTCGTATTTGGCATACATCCGGTGCACGTGCTGGCAGAGATCGCGCAGCCCCATTTTCTCGTAGCGGGGCTGCTTGGCGCAAAACTCCGGCATCACCCGCCACAGCGGCTGGTTCTTGTCGAAATCGTCCTTGAACTGCTGCAGGGCCGCGAGAAGCGTGTTCCAGCGACCCTTGGTGATGCCGATGGTGAACATGATGAAGAAGCTGTAGAGGCCGGTCTTCTCGACCACCACGCCATGCTCCGTGAGGTATTTCGACACGATCGACGCCGGGATGCCGCTGTCGCCGAAATTGCCCTCGATATCGAGGCCGGGGGTGATGATCGTCGCCTTGATCGGATCAAGCATGTTAAAGCCCGGCGCCATGTCGCCGAAGCCGTGCCAGCTGTCGCCGCCACCGGTCTCGAGCCCCTCGGCATCGGTCTTCTTCAGTTCCCAGTCACGGGTGCGGCCGATGCCCTCCTCGGCAAGGTCGTCCGGCCCCCAGACCTTGAACCACCATTCGTCGTCGCCGTACTCCTCGTCGACCTTGCGCATGGCACGGCGGAAATCGAGCGCCTCGTCGAGGCTCTCCTCGACCAACGCAGTGCCGCCCGGCGGCTCCATCATCGCCGCCGCCACGTCGCAGCTCGCGATGATCGAGTATTGCGGGCTGGTGGAGGTGTGCATCAGGTAGCTCTCGTTGAAGAGATGCCGGTCGAGCTTGGTGGTTTGGGAATCCTGCACCAGCACGTGGCTGGCCTGGCTGATGCCGGCAAGCAGCTTGTGCACCGACTGGGTGGCATAGGTCACCGATTTCTCGGTCCGCCCGCGCTTGCGGCCCATGGCGTGATAGGTGCCGTAGAACGGATGGAAGGCGGCATGCGGCAGCCAGGCCTCGTCGAAATGCAGGTTCTCGACCCAGCCGTCGAGCAGGCGCTTGATCTCTTCGGTGTTGTAGAGCACGCCGTCATAGGTCGACTGGGTCAGCGTCATGATGCGCGGCTGCACCGCCTCGGCGTCGTAGCCCTCGAGCAGCGGGTTGTCGCGGAGCTTGGCCTTGATCGACTCCGGCTCGAACTCGGCGCGCGGGATCGGCCCGATGATGCCCCAGTGGTTGCGGGTCGGGCGCAGGAAGACCGGGATCGCGCCGGTCATGATAATCGAGTGCAGGATCGACTTGTGGCAGTTGCGGTCGACCACCACCACGTCGCCCGGCGCCACGCTGTGATGCCAGACCATCTTGTTGCTGGTCGAGGTGCCGTTGGTCACGAAGAAGCAGTGATCGGCGTTGAAGATCCGCGCCGCGTTGCGCTCGGAGGCGCCGATGGCGCCGTTGTGATCGAGCAGCTGGCCCAGTTCCTCGACGGCGTTGCACACGTCGGCGCGCAGCATGTTCTCACCGTAGAACTGGTGGTACATTTGCCCGATCGGGCTTTTGAGGAAGGCCACGCCGCCCGAATGCCCGGGGCAGTGCCACGAGTAGGAGCCATCCTCGGCATAGTCGAGCAGCTCCTTGAAGAAGGGCGGCTGGATGCCCTCGAGATAGCTCTTCGCCTCGCGGATGATGTGGCGGGCGACGAATTCCGGCGTATCCTCGAACATGTGGATGAAGCCGTGCAGCTCGCGCAGGATGTCGTTGGGCAGGTGGCGCGAGGTCTTGGTCTCGCCATAGACATAGATCGGCACGTCGGCGTTCTTCCAGCGCACTTCCTCGATGAAGGTCCGCAGGTTGAGCACCGCCGGGTCGAGATCCGGGCCCGGGGTGAATTCCTCGTCGTCGATCGACAGCACGAAGGCGCTGGCCCGGCTCTGCTGCTGGGCGAACTGGCTAAGGTCGCTGTATCCGGTGACGCCCAGCACCTCGAAGCCCTCGCTTTCGATGGCGTCGGCCAGGGCCCGGATGCCCAGGCCCGAGGTGTTCTCGGAGCGGAAATCCTCATCGATGATGACGATGGGAAAACGGAATTTCATCTGCCTCTCCTCTCGGCCGGCATGACACTTGCCAACGTTGTTTCCGGCCCGGCCCGCCCCGTCAAGGGCCTGCGCGGGCTGCCTCTATACGGGGACGACAGCAGGACAGGCATGAGAAATGCGCTCGGCGGAAGTTCTGATTTTTTGGAACAAGTGGCAGCCCGTAGGGGAATCGAACCCCTCTTTCCAGGTTGAAAACCTGGCGTCCTAACCGATAGACGAACGGGCCACTCTGCGACGATCAGGTCGTCGACTTGCGCTTCGGTGGCAGCCCGTAGGGGAATCGAACCCCTCTTTCCAGGTTGAAAACCTGGCGTCCTAACCGATAGACGAACGGGCCAGAGCCGAAGCGTGACGCGGGTTTTAGGGAATTGCGTGCGCAGCCGCAAGCCCAATTTTCATATTTTTCTCTCATGCCTTCCGCCCCACCACGAGCGGAATATATGACTATTTTTCAAGACCTTAGGTCGAATTTCCTCAACCCTCCGCCGGCGCCGCATCCTCCAGTCGCATCTGCACCGAGCGCCGCCCGTTCCACTCGTTGATCTCGAGCCGTCCGGCGACGTGGAATCGCCGCCCCCGGTGATCGCAGAGCGCCTGCCCCAGCGGGCCGTCGAAGGCGCCGAAGCAGATCGCGTCGATCTTTGCCCCGAGCCCGTCACCGAACGAAACCTTGAGATGCCCCGAGCCGACCTGCTTGGCAAAGCCCACCTGCACGTCGGGCATGGCAAAGCGCGGCGCCGGCGCGCCGGCTCCGAACGGGCCGGCCTGCTCCATCTGCTCGCAGAGCTCGATATTGGCCGCGCCCGGCATCAGCAGTCCGTCGAGCTTCAGGTCGGCTGCCCCGCCCTGCCCCGCGCCCTGCTTCGCCAGGAGCTCGGAGAGCCGCTCCATCGCGGCCTCAAGCCCGTCCCGCGCCACCGTCAGGCCCGCGGCCATCTTGTGCCCACCGCCCTTCAGCAGCAGTCCGTCCGCCGCCAGACGCTGAATGCTGGCACCCAGATCGACGCCCGAGACCGAGCGGCCCGAGCCCTTGCCCTCGTCGCCGTCGAGGCCGATCACCACCGCCGGACGGTTGGTCAGCTCCTTCAAGCGCGAGGCCACGATGCCCACGACGCCCGGGTGCCAGCCCTCGCCCGCCGCCCAGACAAGGGGCGCGTCGAGCCCGCGCGCCTCGGCCTGAGCCAGCGCCGCGGCGCGCACTGCCTCCTCGACCTCGCGGCGCTCGGTGTTGAGCTGGTCGAGCCGCGCCGCCAGCGCCTCACTCTCGTGCCGGTCGCGGCTGGCCAGCAGCCGGGCGCCGATATCGGCCTGCCCGATGCGACCGCCGGCATTGACCCGCGGCCCCAGCACGTAGCCCAGATGATATGAAGACGGCGCCGTGTCGAGCCGCGCCACGTCCGACAGCGCGACAAGCCCCGGCCGCGCGCGCCGCGCCATCACCGCGAGCCCCTGCCGCACCAGCGCCCGGTTCACCCCCTTGAGCGGCGCGACGTCCGCCACCGTGGCCAGCGCCACGAGATCCAGCATCGCCATCAGGTCGGGCCCGCGCTGGCCTGCCTCGCGCATCTGCCGGCCGCACTCCACCAGCATCAGGAAGACCACGGCGGCCGCGCAAAGATGCGCCAGCGCGCCGTCCTCGTCCTGCCGGTTGGGGTTCACCACCGCCACGCAATCGGGCAGCGTCTCCCCGCCGAGGTGGTGGTCGAGCACCACCACGTCCGCCCCCTTCGCCGCGGCGATCGGCCCGTGCGAGAGCGTGCCGCAATCGACGCAGATGATCAGGTCATGCTCCGAGGCCAGCTTCTCCATCGCCGGCTCGTTCGGGCCGTAGCCCTCGTCGATGCGGTCGGGAATATAAAGCGTCGCGCCGAGCCCAAGCTGATGCAGCCAGTCGAGCAGCAGCGCCGCCGAGGTCCCGCCATCTACGTCGTAATCGGCGAACACCGCGATGCGCTCGCGCCGCTTCACAGCCGCCAGAAGCCGCGCGGCAGCGGTCTCCATGTCACGAAGCGAGCGCGGATCCGGCAGCAGGTCACGCAGTGTCGGCGCGAGATAGCCGGCCACCTCCGGCGCCTCGACCCCGAGGCGCGCCAGCACCTGACACAGCCCGCGCGGCAGATTGCTCTGCTGCGCCAGCGCCTCCGCCTGCCGCTCCTGCTCGACCCCCGGCCCGACCCAGCGGCGCCCGGTCAGCGATGCCTCGACCCCGAGATAGCTCATGCCCAATCGTTCCCCTCTGCCTGTCTCACGCCTGCCATAAAGCGAAAAAGCAGGGAACGGAACGCCGCCCCCTGCTTCTTCACGTTTGCAAATACTCACGTCACGGCATCGAAGCCAGGCGTGGCGTCATTCGAACGGGTTGCGGTAGATCACCCGGCGGACCGAGCCGGTCTTCGAGCGCATCAGGATGGTCTCGGTGGTGATCCAGCCCGGTTCGCGCTTGATGCCCGACAGGATCGAGCCGTTGGTGACGCCGGTGGCGGCGAAGATCACGTCGGCGGTGACCATCTCGTCGCGCTTGTAGATCTTGTCGAGATCGGTGATCCCGGCCTTGGCGGCGCGACCGCGCTCGTCGTCGTTGCGGAACATCAGCTTGCCGTACATCTGGCCACCCATGCACTTGAGAGCCGCCGCCGCCAGAACGCCTTCCGGCGCGCCGCCCGAGCCCATGTACATGTCGATGCCGGTCAGGTGCGCCTCGGCGCAGTGCATGACCCCGGCCACGTCGCCGTCGGTGATCAGGCGGATCGCCGCACCGGTGGCGCGGATCTCGGCGATCATCTCCTCGTGGCGCGGGCGCTCGAGCACGCAGCAGGTGATGTCGGTGGTCTTGCAGCCCTTGGCCGCGGCCAGCGCCTCGACCCGCTGGGTCGGGGTCATGTCGAGGGTGACGACATCCTCGTCAAAGCCCGGGCCGATGGCCAGCTTGTCCATGTAGACGTCGGGGGCGTGCAGCATCGAGCCGCGCGGCCCCATGGCGATCACGGTGAGCGCGTTGGGCATGTCCTTGGCGGTCAGGGTGGTGCCTTCGAGCGGGTCGAGCGCGATGTCCACGCCCGGGCCCTCGCCGGTGCCGACCTCTTCGCCGATGTAGAGCATCGGCGCCTCGTCGCGCTCGCCCTCGCCGATCACCACGACGCCCTTGATGTCGAGCTTGTTGAGCTGGTCGCGCATCGCGTTCACGGCCGCCTGGTCGGCGGCCTTCTCGTCGCCATGGCCGATCAGCTTGGCTGACGCGATCGCGGCCTGTTCGGCCACGCGGGCCAGGCCCAGAGACAACATGCGGTCATTGAAATCCGTGGGGATCGACATGGAGAGGTCCTTTGAAATGACTGTCGCAAGGGGTGTAGCGCGCAGGCGAGACGAGTGGCAAGCCCGCAGGCGCTAACAGGGCCGGCGGCGCACCGCTCGGGTCAGTGTCGGGTCTTCACGGCAACGGATGGCGCCTCGAGCCTTGCGATGACGGCGCGGCTGCGCCACATGGGGCGGCATGAGCGATGTCTATTCCCCGCCCCAGGGCGAGATCCCGATCCTGCATGAGGACAGCGACCTTCTGGTCGTCGACAAGCCCGCGGGCCTGCTCTCGGTGCCCGGCAAGGGGCCGGAGCTGGCCGATTGCCTGATCGCGCGGCTCGAGCGCGCCTTCCCCACGGTGCGGCTGGTGCACCGGCTCGACCGCGACACCTCTGGCGTGATGGTCTTCGCGCTCACCGCCCACGCGCAGCGCCACCTCGGCCAGCAGTTCGAGACTCGCAAGACCCGCAAGACATATATCGCCCGCGTCGCCGGCAGGCTCGAGCCGAAGACCGGCAGTGTGGATCTGCCGCTGATCGTCGACTGGCCGAACCGGCCGCTGCAGAAAGTCTGCCACGAGACCGGCAAGCCCGCGCTGACCGAGTACAAGGTGACCAAGGCCAGCGACGCCGAAAGCCGCGTCCGCCTGCACCCGCTCACCGGGCGCAGCCACCAGCTGCGGGTGCACATGCTGGCGCTCGGGCATCCAATCATCGGCGACCCGCTCTACGCCCCCGAGACCGCAGCGGAGTATCCGCGCATGATGCTGCACGCCGAGGAACTGCGGCTGCACCACCCCGAGAGCGGCATCGGGGTGAAGTTTCGCGCCAAGGCCCCGTTCTGAGACGGCGCGCTCGGCGGTGCGGTTCGGGCCGTGAGTATTTTGGAACGTCGAGAAGATCAGGGCAGTCCCGGAGCGGCGCCCTCGTCTGAGAGGTGCGACCCGGCGGGGAGGTCGGGCCGTGAGTATTTTGGAACGTAGAGAAGATCAGGTCACGGTGCGGGGCGGCGGCGGTGTGCTGCCGCCCCGAGCGAGGCTTATTCCGCGGCCCAGCCGCTGACCGCCTTGATCTCGAGGAAGTCGTGGATGCCAAGGAGGCCACCCTCGCGACCATTGCCCGACTGCTTCATGCCGCCGAAGGGCGCGCCGGGGGCACGGCTCTTGCCGTTCATCTCGACCATGCCCGACCGGAGCTGCCGCGCCAGACGGTGGCGGCGGTCGTTATCCTGGCTCTGAACATAGTTTGTCAGACCATAGGGCGTGTCATTGGCGACCTCGACCGCCTCGGCCTCGGTCTCGAACTTCATGATCGAGAGCACCGGGCCGAAGATCTCTTCGTTGGCGATGGTCATGTCCGGTGTCACGTCGGCGAACACCGTGGGGCGCACGTAGAAGCCCTTGTTGAAGCCCTCGGGACGGCCCGGGCCGCCGGCGACGAGCCGCGCGCCTTCCTTGATCCCGGTCTCGATCAGGCCCTGGATCTTCTCGTACTGGGTGGCGTTCACCACCGGACCGATATGCTTGCCATCCTCGGAGGGCGCGCCAACCTTGACGGTCTGCGCGACGGCGGCCGCCTCTTCGACCACACGGTCGTAGATCGGCGCCTCGACCATCATCCGCGAAGGCGCGTTGCAGCTCTGGCCCGAGTTCTGCATCATATGCATCACGCCGCGCTTCACCGCGGTGTCGTCGGCATCGGCGAAGATCAGGTTGGCGCCCTTGCCCCCCAGTTCCAGGTGCACGCGCTTGAGCGTCTCGGCGGCGGTCCTGGAGATCGCACGGCCGGCGCGGGTCGAACCGGTGAAGCTCACCATGTCGACATCCGGATGCCCCGAGAGCTGCGTGCCGACGCCCGCGCCGTCACCGTTGACGAGGTTGAACACGCCCTTCGGGAAACCGGCCTCGTCCATGAACTCGGCGAAGAGCAGCGCCGAGAGCGGGCTCTCCTCGGAGGGTTTCAGCACCATGGTGCAGCCGGCAATCGCCGCCGCGCCGACCTTCAGCGTGATCTGGTTCATCGGCCAGTTCCACGGCGTGATCAGCGCGCAGACGCCGATTGCCTCGTGGATCATGTGGGTATCGGCATGCGCCTCCGAGAACGGCGCCTCGAAGTCGAATTCCTTGGCGGCGTTGACGAAGTTCTGCAGGTGAAACAGCCCTGCACCGACCTGGTTGGCGCGCGCCAGCGCGATCGGGGCGCCCATCTCGAGGCTCATGGCCTGCGCCAGCTCCTCGGCGCGGGACTTGTAGACCGCCAGCAGCTTCTCGACGAGCGCGATTCGCTCGGCGGCGGGTGTCGCCATCCAGCCCGGCAGCGCGCGCTTGGCCGCGGCCACGGCAGCGTCGGTATCGGCCTGACCGCCGAGCGCGATGATCGCGCAGGCCTCTTCGGTCGCCGGATCGATCACCTCGTGGTCGCGCCCGTCAAGCGCCTCGGTCCACGCGCCGTCGATGTAGAACTGACGCTTCTCGATCATGGGAGTCTTCCTTCATTGAGATTTGATCAAATTTCCCCGTGGCGGCACTCTGTCACGCGTCCCGGCCCGCCGCAAGCGGGGGTCTTTACATCAAGCATCGAGGTAGTACGTAGAATGGAGACAGACCGTCCGAACCGGACGTCACGCGAAAGGAGAGTCCCATGGCACTGCGCATCAACGACGAGATTCCCAACCTCCACGTCGTCACCGACCTTGGCGAGTACGACCTGAACGACTGGATCGGCGACAGCTGGGCGATCCTGTTCTCGCACCCGAAGGACTTCACGCCGGTCTGCACCACCGAGTTCGGTGCCGTGGCGCAGCTGGCCGACGAATGGGCCAAGCGCGGCACCAAGGTGATGGGCATCTCGGTCGACGGCGTCGAGGAGCACAAGAAATGGAAGGGCGACATCGAGTCCACCTCCGGCGCCTCGGCGGGCTTCCCGATCGTGGCCGACGATGACCTGAAGCTGGCCAAGGCGCTCGACATGCTGCCCGCCGATGCCTACCTGCCCGACGGCCGCACCCCCGCCGACAGCGCCACCGTGCGCTCGGTCTTCATCATTGCGCCCAACAAGAAGGTGCAGCTGATGATGACCTACCCGATGTCGGTGGGCCGCAACTTCGCCGAGGTGCTGCGCGCCCTCGACGGCCTGCAGCGCACCTACGAGCAGCCGCTCGCCGTGCCCGCCAACTGGGAGACGGGCCAGGACGTGATCGTGGCGCTGTCGCTCGATGACGCCGCGGCGGCCGACAAGTACGGCGAGCTGGACATCAAGCTGCCCTACCTGCGCTACGCCAAGAACCCGGCCTGAGCCACACGAATACGCTACCGCGGCACATGCGTCGCGGTAGCACCCAGCAGCGCGCATCGCGGGATCTGACATTCCGGCAACACCTTGCGCGCTGCGTTACGACCCCCTCGGGCCTTTTCCCGATCTGCGATGATAGCCTTCCGTCACCCCGCCCGGCGCGCATCCTCGCGCGCGCAGAGCCGGGCGGTTCAAGCAGTCAGCAGGTCAGGAAGGCACGGTCGGGATGCCTCTTCCCCGCAAGTTCCGCAGGGCGGCAATCGAGGCCACGGCGACATCCGGCGGCTTCTTTCGCGACTTCGACCGTCATTCCGCGGTGCATTTCCAACGCGGCAGCACCCTGGTCGTCACCTTCGACAACATGAAGAGCCGCGACATGCCGGTGCCGCGCTACCCGTGGGCATATCAGTTCGTCGCGAAACAGGGCCATTCGCATCTCGGCATCATGATGAAGCGGCGCAACGACTGGTTCCGCCACCGTCAGCTCTGCGATTTCTTCGACGAGCTGCGCGACAGCGGCTTCTTTGACCGCTTCGACAACGTGGTGTTCTACGGCAGCTCGATGGGCGGCTACGGCGCGCTCACCTATGCCAGCGCCTGCCCGCGCGCCCGGGCCATCGCGTTTTCGCCGCAGACCACGCTGTCGCCGGCGCTGGTGCCGTGGGAGCGCCGCTACGACAATGCGAGGCTACGGGGCGACTGGGACGAGCCGCGCTACGCCGACGCCGCCTTGACCACGCACCACCTGTGCGAGGCGCTGGTGTTCTACGACCCGAGCATGCCAGAGGACCGCCGCCATGCGGACCGGCTCACGGCGCGGGGCGTCGTCCACCTCCGCTGCCCGTTCGTCGGCCACAAGATCCCGCGCTATCTTGCATTCTGGGGGCTGCTCGGGACGGTGGTGCGAGGGGCGATCGACGGCACGCTGACCGACGCAGAGTTCTTCCGCATGATCCGGGTACGTCGGAACCACAAGAGCTATGTCCGGAGCGTGCTGGCCCGCGCGGTGGCGGCAGGCCACGTCCCGCTGGCGCGGCACGCGCTCGAGGGCTTTGCCTCGCGGAGACCCGATCTCCCCGCCGAGCGGCTGGCGCGACAGGTCGGCCTGGGGGCGGAGCTGCCGCGCTCGGGCGGGCACGACACCACCGCCTTGGATCACCGCCAGCGGGGTCGCGACCGGCGGAACTGACCGCCGCGGTCCCATCAAAGGAAAACGCCCCCGCGGAGATCCGCGAGGGCGCCTTCTATGTCATACCGGCCGTCGGGCGACCGGACGCTCGCTCTCAGAGCGTCGGGTAGATCGGGAAGCTCTTGAGGAACTCGGTCACTTCACCGCGCACCTTGGCCTCGACCTCTGCGTTGCCCTCTTCGCCATTGGCGGCGAGACCGTCGACCACCTCGATGATCCAGTCGGCGATCTGGCGGAACTCGTCCTCGCCGAAGCCGCGGGTGGTGCCCGCCGGCGACCCAAGACGGATGCCCGAGGTCACGGTCGGCTTTTCCGGATCGAACGGCACGCCGTTCTTGTTGCAGGTGATGTGCGCCCGGCCCAGAGCCTTCTCGGTGGCGTTGCCCTTCACGCCCTTGGGGCGCAGGTCGACCAGCACCACGTGGGTGTCGGTGCCGTGGGTCACGGTGTCGAGACCGCCCTTGATCAGCTGGTCCGACAGCGCCTGCGCGTTGGCGATGACCTGCTTGGCATAGGTCTTGAACTCGGGCTTCAGCGCTTCGCCAAAGGCCACCGCCTTGCCGGCGATGACATGCATCAGCGGACCGCCCTGAATGCCCGGGAAGATCGCCGAGTTGACCTTCTTGGCGATGGCCTCGTCATTGGTGAGGATCATGCCGCCACGGGGACCGCGCAGGGTCTTGTGGGTGGTGGTGGTCACCACGTGCGCGTGCGGGAACGGCGAGGGATGCTCGCCCGCCGCCACGAGGCCGGCGAAGTGCGCCATGTCGACATGCAGGTAGGCGCCCACGCTGTCGGCGATCTCGCGCATCTTGGCGAAGTCGATCTGGCGCGGGATGGCCGAGCCGCCGGCGATGATCAGCTTGGGCTTGTGCTCGTTGGCCAGTTCCTGGACCTGGTCGTAGTCCAGCATGTTGTCCTGCTGACGCACGCCGTATTGCACGGCGTTGAACCACTTGCCCGACTGGTTCGGCTTGGCGCCGTGGGTCAGGTGGCCACCGGCGTCGAGCGACATGCCGAGGATGGTGTCGCCGGGCTGGATCAGCGCGGTGAACACGCCCTGGTTGGCCTGGCTGCCGGAGTTCGGCTGCACGTTGGCAAACTCGCAGCCGAAGAGCTCTTTGGCGCGGTCGATGGCGAGGTTTTCGGCCACGTCGACCCAGTCACAGCCACCGTAGTAGCGGCGTCCAGGGTAACCTTCGGCGTATTTGTTGGTCATCACCGAGCCCTGCGCTTCCATAACGGCGCGGGAGACGATGTTCTCGGATGCGATCAGTTCGATCTCGTCGCGCTGACGGCCGAGTTCGCCGGTGATGGAGGCGAAAAGCTCGGGGTCGCGGTCGGAAAGCGACTGGGTGAAGAAGCCGTCATCGCGGTGCGGGGCGTTCATGAGGCAGGTCTCCGGTGTCATGGATTCGTCACGTGGCGCCTACGTAAAGGAAAGCGGCGCGCGCGCAAAGGGATCAAAGCGGCATTGTTCCGGTAGAGGGGCGACGGTACTGGCGGGTTCCGGGAAGTTGTGATTGTTTCGGAACGGCGTGACAGTCCAAGGAAACCCATGTCGCTGAAAATTGCCTTCTGCGCGTCCAACGCGCCCATCGCACAGGCCGCGCTGGCCGGGCTGACACGCCGCTACGGGAACCACGCCGAGGACGGCGCCGACGTGATCGTGGCGCTTGGCGGCGACGGCTTCATGCTGCACACGCTGCACCGGACCGAGGCGCTCGCGGTCCCGGTCTACGGCATGAACCGCGGCACCGTGGGCTTCCTGATGAACGAGTATTCCGAGCACGCCTTCGAAGAGCGACTGGCCGCCGCCGAGGAGGCGGTGATCAACCCGCTCTCGATGCGCGCCCACCGCGCCGACGGCAGCGAGCACCGGGCGCTGGCGATCAACGAGGTGTCGCTGCTGCGCGCCGGGCCGCAGGCGGCGCGGCTGGCGATCTACGTCGATGGCAGGTTGCGCATGCCCGAGCTGGTCTGCGATGGCGCCCTGCTGGCAACCCCCGCCGGTTCCACCGCCTACAACTACTCGGCCCACGGCCCGATCCTGCCGATCGGCGCCGACGTTCTGGCGCTCACCGCCGTCGCCGCCTTCCGCCCCCGCCGCTGGCGCGGCGCCCTGCTGCCCAAGACCGCCGACGTGACCTTCGAAGTGCTCGAGCCCGAGAAGCGCCCGGTGATGGCCGAGGCCGACAGCCAGTCGGTGCGCGACGTGTTGCGGGTCGAGATCCGCTCGGAACCCAAGGTCGCGCACCGGGTGCTGTTCGATCCGGGCCACGGGCTCGAGGAGCGCCTGATCCGCGAACAATTTGTCTGATCGCTCGGAACTCCGGCCGCGCTAACGGCGTTTCTTGTCCGAACCCCGCGACGAGGCGGGACCAAGCCGAGACAAAGGAGAAACCCGATGAACTGGGATGTGATCCAAGGCAAATGGAAACAGCTGAAAGGTGAGGCGAAGTCCAAGTGGGGCGAGCTCACCGATGACGATCTCGACCGCGCCGAAGGCGACCGCGACAAGCTCGTGGGTGTTGTCCAGGAGCGCTACGGTCTGGCGAAGGACGAAGCAGAGCGCGAGGTCGACGAGTTCTACCACAAGCACGCCGCCTGATCCCTCTCAGGCGAGGCACGTAAGAAGGCCCCGGGGTTTCCCTCCCCCGGGGTCTTTCTTTTGTCGGGCGCTCTGGTAGCTGTTGCAGGCAGGTCGCAGACGGGAGGCACAGGACCATGCTCACAGGCTTTCACCACGTGGCGGTGATCTGCGGCGACTACGCCCGCAGCAAGGCGTTCTACACCGAGCTGCTTGGGCTCGAGATCATCGCCGAGACCTATCGCGAGGCTCGCGACAGCTGGAAGCTTGACCTTGCCCTGCCCGGTGGCGGCCAGATCGAGCTGTTCAGCTTCCCCAACCCGCCCGACCGTATTAGCCATCCCGAGGCCAAGGGGCTGCGCCACCTCGCCTTCTCGGTCGCGGATGTGGAGGACGCCGCGCATCGGCTCGAGGCACAGGGCGTGGCGGTCGAACCAATCCGCACGGATGAGCTGACCGGCAAGCGCTTCACCTTTTTCGCCGATCCCGACGGGCTGCCGCTGGAGCTCTACGAGAGCTGAGAAAAAACGCCCGCTGCGGGACAGCGGGCGTCTTGGTTGCCTGGTCAGGCGCAGAGCCAGATCACGCGGGTACCTTCTTGGCGTAACCCATGCCCTCGAGCGCCGTGCGGATTTCGTCGAGAATGACCGGATCGTCGATCGTCGCCGGCATCTTGAACTCTTCGCCATCGGCGATCTTGACCATGGTGGCGCGCAGGATCTTGCCCGAGCGGGTCTTGGGCAGGCGATCCACAACGGTGCAGAGCTTGAAGGCCGCAACCGGGCCGATCTGGTCACGCACCAGCTTGACGCATTCCTTGCAGACCTCTGCCTCGTCGCGATCCACACCGGAGCTGAGGCAGAGGAAGCCCATCGGCATCTGCCCCTTGAGCGCGTCCGAGACGCCGATCACCGCGCATTCGGCCACGTCCGGGTGCGAGGCCAGAACCTCCTCCATGGCGCCGGTCGACAGCCGGTGCCCCGCCACGTTGATGACGTCATCGGTGCGCGACATGATGTAGAGATAGCCATCCTCGTCCTTCATCCCCGCATCGCCGGTCTCGTAATAGCCGGGGAACTGGGTGAGGTAGGATTTCTTGAACCGCGCCTCGGCCTGCCACAGCGTCTGCAGCGTGCCCGGCGGCAGCGGCAGCTTGATGGCGATGGCGCCAAGCTCGCCCGCCGGCATCTCGTGGCCGCCCTCATCGAGGATGCGCACGTCATAGCCCGGCATCGCGACCGACGGAGAGCCCAGCTTGACCGGAAGCTCCTCGATGCCGATCGGGTTGGCGGCGATGCCCCAGCCGGTCTCGGTCTGCCACCAGTGGTCGATGACCGGCACGTTCAGGTGTTTCTGCGCCCATTCAATGGTGCTCGGGTCCGCCCGCTCGCCGGCGAGGAACAGCGCCTGCAGGTCGTGTAGCTTGTAGCGCTTGATCCATTCACCATCGGGATCGGCGCGACGGATGGCGCGCAGCGCGGTCGGTGCAGTGAAAAAGCTCTTAACCCGGTGGTTCTGGATGATGCGCCAGAACACACCGGCGTGCGGCGTCCCGATGGGCTTGCCCTCGAAGACGATGGTCTGCGCGCCGGTGATCAGCGGGCCATAGCAGATGTAGCTGTGCCCCACGACCCAACCCACGTCCGAGGCGGCCCAGAAACGATCGCCCGCCTCGATGTTGTAGATGTTCTTCATCGTCCATTGCAGCGCGACGAGATGCCCCGCGGTTGAACGCACGACCCCCTTGGGCTGGCCCGTGGTGCCGGAGGTATAGAGGATATAGGCCGGATGATTGCCCTCGACCGGCACGCACTCGGCCGGCTTCACGCCATACTGGAAGCCATGCCACGAGAAGTCGCGCCCTTCGATCAGCTTGGCCACCTCCTGCTCGCGCTGGAACACCACGCAGAATTCCGGCTTGTGGGTCGATTGCTCGATCGCCTCGTCGAGCAGCGGCTTGTAATGCACCACACGGCCCGGCTCGAGACCGCAGCTCGACGCGATGATCGCCTTGGGCGTGCAATCGTCGATACGCACCGCCAATTCATGCGCGGCAAAGCCGCCGAACACCACCGAGTGCACCGCGCCGAGACGGGCGCAGGCCAGCATCGCCTCGAGCGCCTCGGGGATCATCGGCATGTAGATGATGACCCGGTCGCCCTTTTCGACGCCGCGCATCTTCAGCGCACCGGCCAGTGAGGCAACGCGGTCGCGCAGCTCTGAGTAGGTGATGCCCTTGCTTGAGTGGGTGATCGGGCTTTCATGCATGATGGCGATCTCGTCGCCGCGCCCGGCCTCGACATGGCGGTCCACCGCGTTCCAGCAGGTGTTGACCATGCCGTCCGAGAACCATTCGTACATGTCGCCGCCCTTGTCGAAGAGCGCCTTCGACGGCGGCGTGTCCCAGTCGATCGCCTCAGCGGCCTCCATCCAGAACCCCTCGGGGTCGGATTTCCAGGCCTCGTACACGTCCTTGTAGCCCATGGGGAAAGCTCCTCCTCTCGCCTTTGGGTATTTTGATTAGGCACGCGATATGCATGGAGCAAGTATGTTACCGCCAAGCATGACACAAAACCGCAGGTGATTTGCAAAAAACCGCCCTCGGGAGGGCGGACAATTTGCAAATACGCAAATTTTGAGGACTGCGCTGCGAAGTCATGGCGATTTTGCAAACTCCATTCGCAGCAAAACGTTTGCAGGCCAATAAATATCAAACATAAATATTTGTCAGCGCTCATGACCTTTTCAGAATCGCCCGGACCATAAGAACTGCCTCATTTCAGCCTCAATTCACGATTTCCAAGGGCGAAACATACATTCGAAACACTTAATTAACTTTGGAAAACCGCCGAAGATCAAAAAATATCATTTTAAAACAACTAACTCTCTCAAAATGCGAGTTTCCTTACTCGAATATCAAATTGATAGCACAATTGAGTCGCTCAATAGTGGATGAGAGATCTCCAGAGCGGCAAAACCCGCCATGCATCTCCCGCAGTAACGAGGTCCGGCCCTCCGCGACAAGGGTTGGAAACAGGAGAGTAAAACATGGCGCAGAGCGCTCTTATACAGGCCTCCCTCCCCGGCACACCACTCACGGCGGGGGCTCATCCCGGCCCCCGCCAGCCCAAGGGACACTCGACACCGCAACGGCCGGCACCCGAGCGCCGGACCGACAAGACTAGCGGGGCCTGAGCGCCATGGCCCTGCTCTCTGTCGACCTGCTCACAAATTCGACCTTCACCTATGACGATGGCAACGCCAATAACGGCGACACCGTCCAGATCACGGCGCTTGGCGACAGCCTGCTGATCGTCGATGGCGTAACCCTCACGATCACTTCGATCGCAGGCGTCAACGCCGGTGCCTCCCCGACCTTCCGGGCGATCAACGGCGGCGACCTGACCATCGATAACGGCCTGCTCGACGCCTCGCTGCTCAACGGCTTCACATTCGAGGTCTTCGACAACAGCGCCATGACCCTGGACGCCTCGACACTGAGCCTCGGCATCGTCAACGGCCTGCTGAACAGCTACGACGTCGCCTATTCGGGCCCCTTCGGCACCGGCACCTTCACCTACGATCCGCCGACCTTGTCGATACTCGGCATCCAGCCGGTGAATTTCAACACCACCGGGATGCAGGCCACCGACCAGTTCATCGTCGATGGCCGCACCATCGAACTTGACGAATCGAGCCCCGGCGATCCCAGCAGCGCCTATGACGGCAGTGTCCTGCACCTGACGGTCGATGGCGGGCTGCTGAGCCAGAGCGTCAATATCGATGTCCCGATGACTGCGGCCGAGGCCTCGGAGTTCTTCACGAACCAGGCCACGCTGCTCAACGGCGACACCTTCACCTTCCCGGGCGTGGCTCTGGCCTGCCTGACCACCGGCACACCCGTTGCCACGCTGGCGGGCGATGTTGCGGTGGAAAACCTCCGCGCAGGGCACCGCGTCCTGACGATGGATAACGGCTACCAGCCGATCCGCTGGATCGGATGCCGCCATCTCGAGGAGGAGGATCTGGAACGCAATCCCGAACTGCGCCCCATCCGGATCCGTGCAAATGCCTTGGGAAAGGGGCGGCCCGAACGCGACATCGTGGTCTCGCCCCAGCACCGTGTGCTTGTCTCCAATGCGGTCGCCGAACGCATGTTCGGCCAGAAGGAGGTTCTGATCGCCGCAAAGCACCTGCTGTCTCTCGACGGCATCAACATCGCCGAGGAAATCGCCTCGGTGACCTACTGGCACTTCTTCTTCGATCAGCACCAGATCGTCTTCTCGAACGGGGCCGCGACGGAAAGCCTCTATCTCGGGAGTGAATCGGTCAAGGCGCTGCCGGCGGAGGCGCGCCGGGAGATCCTGACCCTGTTCCCCGACATAGACCAGTATCTCTCGGCCCGCCCCCTGGTCTCAGGCCGGCGCGCCCGCAAGCTCTCGGAGCGGATCTCGAAGAACCGCAAGCTGCTGGTAGACCACTGAGCGCGCGCCCCGGCCCCCACCGGGGCGCGCGTTTCAGCCTCAGCCGTAGCTGGCGACCGGCGTGCCGGCGATGGCCGCCATGTTCAGCAGGCCGCGCGAGGTGATCGAGGGCGTCACGATATGCGCCCGGTTGCCGAGCCCCATGAGGATCGGCCCCACCTCCAGACCACCCGCCTTGAGACGCAGGATGTTGCGCACGCCGCTGGCCGCATCCGCCTGCGCGAAGATCAGCACGTTGGCCGCGCCCTCGAGCCGGTTTTCCGGCATCAGGCGGTCGCGCAGCTCGGGGTCGAGCGCGCTGTCCACGTGCATCTCGCCCTCGTACATGAAATCACGCGGCTGGCTGTCGAGGATATCGAGCGCGGCGCGGATGCGCGGACCGGACCCATCGGACTGGTTGCCGAATTGCGAGCGCGAGCACAGCGCGATCTTTGGCGTCAGGCCGAAGCGGCGCACGTGGCGCGCGGCGCCGATCACCGTCTGGGCGATCTGCTCGGGAGAGGGCTCGGTCCAGACCTGCGTGTCGCCAAGGAAGAGCGGGCCGTCCTCGAGGATCATCATCGACAGCGCGCCCTGAGGCATGTGACCTTCGTTGCCCAGCACCTGGCTGATGTAGTTCAGGTGCCAGCGATACTCGCCGAAGGTGCCGCAGATCATGCTGTCTGCCTCGCCGCGATGCACCATGATGGCGGCGATTGCGGTGGTGTTGGTGCGCAGGATGGCGCGGGCCAGATCCGGCGTCACCCCGCGGCGCGCCATGAGCCGGTGATAGGTCTCCCAGTATTCGCGGTAGCGCGGGTCGTTGTTCGGGTCGACGACGTGGAAGTCGCGGCCCGGACGGATCTCGAGGCCCATGCGCTCACAGCGGGTCTCGAGCACCTCGGGACGCCCGATCAGGATCGGCTGCTCGGTGGTCTCCTCGAGAATGGCCTGCGCGGCGCGCAGCACGCGCTCGTCCTCTCCTTCCGAGAACACGATGGAGCGCGAGGCGGTGCGGGCGGCCTCGAAGACCGGACGCATGAGCAGCGCCGACTTGAACACCGATGCGTTGAGATGATCCTTGTAGGCCTGCAGATCCTCGAGAGGGCGCGTCGCCACGCCCGACTCCATCGCGGCCTTGGCCACAGCCGAGGACACCACGCCCGACAGACGCGGATCGAAGGGCTTGGGGATCAGGTAGTCGCGCCCGAAGGTCAGCTGCTCGCCGTGATAGGCCGCCGCCGCCTCGGCCGAGGTGGTGGCCCGCGCCAGCGCCGCGATACCCTCGACGCAGGCCACGGCCATGTCGTCGTTGATCTCGGTCGCGCCGACGTCGAGCGCGCCGCGGAAGATGAACGGGAAACACAGGACGTTGTTGACCTGGTTCGGGAAGTCGCTGCGCCCGGTGGCGATGATCGCGTCCGGTGCCACCGCGCGCACCGCGTCCGGCATGATCTCGGGCGTCGGGTTGGCGAGGCCGAAGACGATGGGCTGCGTGGTCATGCGCTGCACATGCTCGGGCTTGAGCACGCCGGGACCGGAGAGGCCGAGGAACATGTCGGCGCCGTCGATCACCTCGTCGAGGGTGCGCTTGTCGCTCTTCTGCGCAAACGCCGCCTTCTGCGGGTTCATGTCCTCTTCGCGCCCCTCGTAGACGAGGCCGTGGATGTCGCAGAGCCAGACATTCTCGCGCTTCACCCCGAGCTTGAGCAGCATGTTGAGACAGGCAATGCCCGCCGCGCCGCCGCCGGTGGAGACGATCTTGATATCCTCGAAATTCTTGCCCGCCACGTGCAGCGCGTTGAACGCCGCGGCGCCGACGACGATGGCAGTGCCATGCTGATCGTCATGGAAGACGGGGATGTTCATGCGCTCGCGGCAGATCTTCTCGACGATGAAGCAGTCCGGCGCCTTGATATCTTCGAGGTTGATCGCGCCGAAGGTCGGCTCCATGGCGCAGACGATCTCGGCCAGCTTCTCGGGATCGGGCTGGTTCAGCTCGATGTCGAAGCAGTCGATATTGGCGAATTTCTTGAACAGGACGGCCTTGCCCTCCATCACCGGCTTGGAGGCCAGCGGGCCGATATTGCCGAGCCCCAGCACCGCGGTGCCGTTCGACACCACCGCCACGAGGTTGCCACGGGCGGTGTAGCGCGCGGCGTTGGCCGGGTCGGCCTTGATCTCGAGGCAGGCCTCGGCAACGCCGGGAGAATAGGCGCGGCTCAGGTCGCGACCGTTGGCCAGAGGCTTGGTCGCCCTGATCTCGAGTTTCCCGGGCTTGGGGTTCTCGTGATAGAACAGCGCCGCCTGGCGCAGACTTTCCTGTGTGGTGTCCGACATGACCCGCCTTCCTCCCGAAAAGTAGTTTAACACTGAACAATCAGTCGCCAGCGGGATAGCAGGAGTAGCGCGAGGCGTAAACGAAAATCGCCTCCAGGTCCGCGCGGCCCCGGGCAAAGAGGCGCGCCCACAGGATGGAAAAACAGCCCCTCAGAGCCGGTGGGTCACAGCCCTGAACAGGGATGACGACATCCCAGAGCCGTGGCCAACCTGACCGGTAAAGGCCTATGTAGGGGGAGAATTCCGCTCAGTACACCACGGCTTCGAGCAGCTCGATCCGGTGCTCGGCCTGCTGCACCGTCAGGTCGGCATGCACAGGCTCACCGGCCCGTTCCGAAAGTTCGCGCAGACGCTCTTCCTGGGTGGCGCTCATCGGCTGGCGCGGGTCCGGCGGCACGTCAAGGGCGGCGTCGATCTGGGCGGGGCGGGTCATCGCGTTCATTTGATCATATCCTCTCGTTTGCGTGACCAACGCGACCTCCCGCGCACAGGTTCCACTGGTTGCGCAAACGCTTGCGCCACCTTTGCAGGCGCGGCATTTCCGCAGGTGACAAGACGGCGCTCGCCACCTATAACCCGCGCCAAATTCCGATCCGCACCCAAGGAGCTATTTTTCCATGACCACTCTGGTTTTCGGCCACAAATCCCCCGACACCGACAGCACCGGCAGCCCGATCATCTGGTCGTGGTACCTCAACGAGGTGAAGGGCGAGAGCGCCAAGCCCGTGCTTCTGGGCGAGCCCAACACCGAAGCGGCCTTCATGCTCGAGCACTGGGGCCTCGACAAGCCCGAGATCATCGCGGATGTCGAAGCCGACGCGCCGGTCGTGATCGTCGACACCAACAACCCCGCCGAGCTGCCCGCCTCGATCAACGATGCGGACATTCGCGGCATCATCGACCACCACAAGCTGGTCGGCGGCCTTGAGACCAAGGGTCCGATCGACATCACCGTGCGCCCGCTGGCCTGCACCGCGACCATCATGGTCGACCTGATGGGCGGCGACGTGGCCAAGATGCCCGATGCCATCAAGGGCGCCGCGCTGACCTGCATCCTGTCGGACACTCTGGAATTCCGCTCGCCGACCACCACCGCGCATGACCGCGCCGTGGCCGAGACGCTGGCCGCCGATCTCGACCTCGACATCTCCGAGTTCGCCGCCCAGATGTTCGCCGCCAAGTCCGACGTCTCGGCCTTCTCCGATGCCGAGCTGATCCGCATGGACAGCAAGGAATATGCTGTCGACGGCACCAAGTTCCGCGTCTCCGTGCTCGAGACCACCGCGCCCGAGATCCCGCTCGACCGCAAGGCCAGCCTGATGGAGAGCTTCAAGACCGTCGCCGCCGAGGATGGCGTCGACGAGGTGCTGCTCTTCGTGGTCGACATCATCAAGGAAGAGGCCACGCTGCTGGTCCCCAACGAGCTGGTCAAGACCGTGGCCGAGAAGAGCTTCGGCGCCACCGTCGAGGGCGACACCGTGGTGCTTCCGGGCGTGATGAGCCGCAAGAAGCAGATCATCCCGAACCTCAAGGTCTGATCCTTTCCCTTGTGTCGCGGTCAGAGGGGCGCCCTTGCCGGGGCGCCCCTTTTTCGTGCCCTGTCATCGGCTTGCCATGCAACCCTGCCACAGGCTCTGGTCAATCGGGTCGCGCTGAGACAAGCTCGCCCGAAAATGAGAGCGCCCCAGACGAGCCCGACATGACCAGTGACACGATCCAGATCGCCAGCGACGCCCTGACCGCCACCATCGCGCCGCTCGGCGCCGAGATGCAGAGCCTGCGGACAAGCGCCGGCGCCGACCTGCTCTGGCATGGCGACCCGACCTGGTGGAGCGGCCGCGCCCCGATCCTCTTCCCCATCGTCGGCAAGGCAGCCGATGACCGCATCGCCGTTGGCGCGCACGACGCCGAGATGCGCCAGCACGGGTTTGCCCGCCGCAGCACTTTCGCGCTCGAAAGCCGTTCCGACACCGCCTGCCGCCATCTGCTGCAGGACAGCGACGAGACCCGCGCGCTCTACCCTTTCGCCTTCGAGATCGCCGTCACCCACGCGCTCGCGAGCGCCACGCTCTCCGTCAATGTCGAGATCACCAATCGTGACAGCCGCCCCATGCCTTTCGGCTTCGGCTTCCACCCGGCTTTTGTCTGGCCCCTGCCCGGCGCCGAGAGCCGCCCCCACGAGATCCGGCTCGACAATGGCGCCGAGCCCGCCATGGCCCGGCTGCGCGATGGCCTGCTGACGCCCGAGCGCCTGCCCTCACCCTTCACCGCGGGACAGCTGACGCTCGACCCCGCGCAGTTCGAGGCTGACGCGATGATCTTCCCCGAAGGCGCGGGCCGCGGCCTCACCTACGGCGTGCCCGGCGGCCCCGAGCTGGCCTTCGCCTTCGACAACCTGCCCAACCTCGCGCTCTGGCAGCCGCCCGGCGCGCCCTTCCTCTGCGTCGAGCCCTGGCACGGCATGGCCGCCGCGCACGGCGCTACGGCGCAGATCGCCGACCGCCCCTTCAGCCTGAGCCTGCCGCCCCAGGAGACCGCCCGCTTCGGCTACAGCCTCACCGCCCGGCTCTGACAGGGCATCGGGACTGGCCAAGCCCGCCCCCGCAGCCTACCTAGGGCGCGACCCGAGCACATGCATATAAGGTGACCCATGTCCCAGATCATCGAAGCCCTGTCCGACGTCTCGCAGAACTACGAGGCGCTGTTCGTCGACCTCTGGGGCTGCGTCCATAACGGCGTCACCGCCTATCCCGAGGCGTGCGCCGCGCTGCAGGCCTACCGCAAGGCGGGCGGCATCGTCGTGCTGGTGACCAACTCGCCGCGCACCCGCGTCGAGGTCGCCAAGCAGCTGGTGAAGTTCGGCGTGCCCGACGACGCCTGGGACACCATCGCCACCTCCGGCGACAGCGCCCGCGCCGCGATGTTCCAGGGCACGGTGGGCGAGAAGGTCTATTTCATCGGCATAGAAGAGGAGAAGACCTTCTTCGAGCCGCTGCACCTGATCAAGGACCCGATCAAGGTCACCTGCGTGCCGCTCGAAGAGGCCGAGGGCATCGTCTGCACCGGCCCGTTCGACTCCAGCGCCGATCCTGCCGAGATGCGGCCGCAGTTTCTTTACGCCAAGCAGAAGGGGCTCAAGCTGCTCTGCGCCAACCCCGACATCGTCGTGGATCGCGGCCACCGCCGCGAGTGGTGCGCCGGCGCACTGGCGGCGCTCTACACCGAGATGGGCGGCGAGAGCCTCTATTTCGGCAAGCCCCACCCGCCGATCTACGATCTCGCCCGCCGCCGCCTGCACGAGATCGCCCCCGAGACCGGCGACAGCGCCATCCTCGCCATCGGCGACGGCGTGCGCACCGACATTCAGGGCGCGCAGGGCGAGGACATCGATTCGCTGTTCATCACCGGCGGGCTCGCCGCCGAGGAAACCCGCACCGAAGCCCAGCCCCACGCCGAGGCGCTTCTCGACTTCCTCGCCAGGGAAGGCATGACCCCGACCTACTCGATCGGCTTCTTGCGCTGAGGCGCCCCTCTCTTTCTGGCCCGAGACACAAGGGCGCGCCGCGATCGCACGGCGCGCCCTTTTTGCCGTGTGCAACGTCGCGCCGCACGGTTCTTTGGTCGAAACCGGGCGAAACGCCCTTGATTTTCTGCGCCCGCAAAGTAATAAAGTTACTCAAGCGGTATTTTCAGCCGCAGCTTTGTTACCGGGCCGAAGATCATGGAGGCTGAGATGTTCGATAACTTCCCGCGTGGAACCATCTGCATCGAGGATATCGAGATGGGGATGACCCGCCACCTGCGCAAACAGGTGACCGACCGCGACATCGAGCTCTTTGCCGAGGTCTCGACCGACCGCAACCCGGTGCATCTCGACGACGCCTATGCCCATGACACGATCTTCGAGGGCCGCATCGCCCATGGCATGCTGACCGCCGGGCTGATTTCGGCGGTGATCGGCGAGCAGCTTCCCGGCCACGGCACGATCTATCTCGGCCAGACTCTCAAGTTCCTCGGCCCCGTGCGGCCGGGCGACACGGTCTATGCCGAGGTCAAGGTGGTCGATATTGACCATTCGAAGCGCCGCGTCACGCTCGACTGCCACTGCTCCGTCGATGGCAAGAAGGTGCTCGCCGGCGAGGCCAAGGTGCTCGCCCCCTCGCGCAAGTTCGACTGAGGCCCCCCGCGCGACGACGGTCGCGCGCCTCCCCTTCCTGGCTGGCCCCGCTTCGACCTTCCGACCGCGGACGCTCCCACCCTTCTCTGCCCCACCTTCTCTGGTTCGACAAATACCTCGGGGTGAATTGGCCGCAGGCCAAGAGGGGGCAGAGCCCCCTCCCCTCTTACCACTCCCCCACGCCGGGACAACGCTCAGCCCGCGTCGCCCTCTGCCGCCAGCAGCGCCGCGAGCCCGGCGCGGTAATCCGGGTAATAGAGCCTCACACCAAGCTCTTCCTTGATGCGGCGGTTCGAGACCCGCTTGCTCTCGGCATAGAAACTGCGCGCCATGGCGCCCATCTCGGCGCTCTCGAAGGGTTCTTCCGGCGGCGGCGTGACGCCGAGCAGCTCCGCGGCGTGTAAGATGACCTCCTGAGGCGGCGCCGGATCGTCGTCGCAGAGGTTGTAGATTGCGCCGGGATCGGGCAGGCGGATCGAGGCCTCGAGCACCTGCGCGATGTCCTCCACGTGAATGCGCGAGAACACCTGCCCCGGCTTCACGATGCGCCGCGCGGTCCCGGCGCGCACCTTGGCGAAGGGGCCGCGGCCGAGACCGTAGATGCCGGCGAGGCGAAAGATGTGCAGCGGAAGATCGGGAATGGCCCGCCAGGCATCCTCGGCGGCCAGCCGCATCGCCCCGCGCCGCGTGCCGGGCGTCAGCGGCGTGTCCTCATCGACCCAACCGCCGCCATGATCGCCATAGACACCGGTCGTGGAGAGGTATCCGACCCAGTCGAGCTGTGCCGCGCGTTCGGCCATGGCCGGGCCGCAAAGGCGCAAGGACGGGTCGCCGTCACTGTCCGGCCCGGCGGAGATCAGCACATGGCTCACGCGCCCCAGCGCCTCTTCCACGGCCATGCGATCCCAGAGCAGCGGCACGACGCCCTCTGCCCGGAACCGCTCCGCCTTGGCTGGGTCGCGGGTGGTGCCGATCACCGTCCAGCCCTGCGGCAGCAATTGCCGCGCCAGCGCCTGCGCCGAGTAGCCATGTCCGAGCGAGAGAAGTCTCTTTGTCATGCATCCAAGGTGAGATCTGCCGGCACAATATGCAAGCGCTCAGCGTTGAGCGGCGCGCCGCGCATCGGCTGCCCCAAGGATGGGCAAGGCCGCCGCAAAGCGCTAATCACACATCAGACCGTACAAGAGAGGTGTCCCATGCCGAGTCTGTCCCGCCGTGCCATGATGGTGCTGCTGTTCGGCGGGCTTGCCGGCTGCGGCGCCCGCCGCGATGAGCCTGTGTCCCGCAACCACAACCCGCCGCTCTATCCCAACGAGACGCCGCAGCTGCGCACCCAGATCAACCGCTGGTCCGATCACTACGAGGTCCCGCGCGCGCTCGTGCACCGGTTGGCCATCCGCGAGAGCACCCATAACCCGGCCGCCCGCAATGGCCCCTATTACGGGTTGCTGCAAATCCTGCCGCAGACGGCCCGCACCATGGGCTTCCGCGGCGCGCCGTCTGACCTGCTGAACGCGGATACCAACCTGCAATACGGGGTAAAGTACCTGCGTGGAGCATGGCTTCTGTCTGACGGCAGCCATGATGCGGCGATCGGGTGGTACGCGCGGGGCTACTACTACGAGGCCAAGCGCCGCGGCATGCTGGTCGAGACCGGGCTGCGGCCCGCCTGATCCCCTCACCCACCGCCGTCATGTGACCGCCCGCAGCATCGCGGTGTTGGACTGGATGATGGTGTTCAGCTCGACGATCCGGGCCAGCCGCGCTTCGATCTCGTCCTGCCCGGCATCCAGCTGATCGACGATCCCCGACAGCGAATCGCCCGAGCCGTTGAGCGCCGCGCTCTCGATCTTGCACATCATCCGGGTCGAGCTGAGCCCGGTCACGTAGCGCTTCATGTCGAGTACACTGCGGCCCAGTCGGGTCGCCTCGCTCTCGACCACCTTGAGCGCCTCGCCGGCGCTCTTGCGGAACATCTTGGCCTCGGCCTGCAGGGTGTCGCGATCCTCGATCAGTGCCGTGATGTCCGGCGCGCTCTTCATGTCTTCCTCGAAGAGTGACGACATCTCGCGCTGCATGATTGCCGCACAGACGAGGAACTGGCCACGCTCGATGGTCTCTCGCATGCGGACATAGGTGCTGTCCTTACCCTCGACGAATCCCTTCACCCAGCTTGCCATTTCGTCGAGCATGGAGCCGTAATTGACCGAAATCGCGCTGATTGGGCCGCCGGCATTCTCCAGCCGCGAGGCAAGGATACGCATGTTCATCGGCACCGTCCGGATCATCTTGATGATCTCGGTCATGCGGTCGGTCTCTTCCCGGATCTGCGCGATGGTGCGGACCATGGTGAGGAAACGCTGCTGCTGCGGATCCAGCGTCAGCCCGCTGCGCTTGGCGCGATCCTCGAGCTCGAGCGAGAGCGCCGCCGACATGTAGGCATCGTAATCTTCGTAGCCGAGCTCGGGCAGACGGGCGAGCAGCGTCTCCGCGCTGCGCGCGGCAGAAACGCCCTCCTCGAGTTCCGCGTGGCGCAGATCGGCATAAAGTTCCTTCACCGTGGAGAACAACTCTGTATGCGGCTTGATCCGCACCGAGAGATAGCCCCCCGGGATCGGCCAGGCCACCGCGAGCACCCAGTAATAGCGCCCGTCCTTGGACTTGTTCTTGACGTAGGCGGCGACCTCCTTGCCCGATTTCAGCCGATCCCAGTAGAGGTGAAACACGCCCTTGGGCATGTCGGGATGGCGCACGAGCTTGTGTGGCGCACCTTTCAGTTCCTCCCAGCCAAAGCCCGAGATACGCCGGAAGATGCTGTTGCCCTCGATGATGATCCCGCGCTCGTCGGTGCGGGAATAGAACATGCACGATGCCTCGAACGGGACCTCCCCCATGCCGCTGCGGCTTTGGGTGACGAGCTGGGAATCATGCTGGGTCATCGGTGCCTCGTGCCTCAGGACGCAATCGCCCCGACCATGCACGCAGCACCCTTTCCAAAAGCTGAACGCGGGCGCTTTTGACGCCCGCGTTCCGCATTTTTCGTCGCTGGAGCCCGGGTCAGCCCGGGCTCATGCCGCGCAGCCGTTCGGAGCGGCGGCGCAGCAGCTCGACCGTACTCAGCAACAAGATCGAGATGCCCACGAGGATCGTCGCCGCGGCGAGGATGGTGGGCGAGATCTGCTCGCGCAGGCCGGTGAACATCTGCCACGGCAGGGTCTGCAGCTCGGCCGAACCGATGAACAGCACCACCACGACCTCGTCGAAGGAGGTGATGAAGGCGAACAGACCGCCCGAGATCACGCCGGGCAGGATCAGCGGCATCTGCACCCGGAAGAAGGTGGTGACCGGATCGGCGCCCATGTTGGCCGCGGCACGTGTCAGCGAGCGGTCGAAGCCCACCAGCGTCGCGGTCACCGTGATGATCACGAAGGGAATGCCCAGCACCGCATGCGCCAGCACGACGCCCCAGTAGGTGCCGACGATGCCGATCTTCGAGTAGAAGAAGTACATGCCGGTGGCCGAGATGATCAGCGGCACGATCATCGGCGAGATGAGGATCGCCATGATGGCGCGCTTGCCGGGCACGTGGCTCTGGCTCAGGCCGATGGCCGCCAGCGTGCCGAGCGAGACCGAGATCAGCGTGGCCACGGGCGCGATCAGAAGCGAGTTCTTCACCGCGCGGGTCCATTCCGGGTTGGTCAGGAAGTCGCGGTAGTGCTTCAGCGAGTAGCCTTCCGGATCGAAGCGCAGCATCTCCGGGGTGAAGGTGAAGAAGTCCTCGGCGTTGAACGACAGCGGCATCACCACGAGGATCGGCGTGATGAGGAACACGAAGATGGCGCCGCAGATCACCCGGAAGGAATAGTGCCACAGCACCTGCCCGGGGGTGAGATAGGGCACCAGCTTCTCGCGGTAGCGGCCAAAGCCGACCCAGTAGGAGAACCAGCCGAAGAACCACGCGAAGAGCGCGCCGACCACGAGGCCGGGCAGACCGCCAAGACCGTAGCCGACCGCGGCGAAGATCGCGATCAGCCCCCAGCGCGCGGGCTTTTCCTTGCTCTCGCCAAGAACCGAGACCGCAAGGAAGCCGATCGCGGCCATGATGATCGCGCCGGCCACGATGCCCAGAAGGCTCGAGCCGTTGGCCGCGCCGACGAAGATGCCGGCGAAGGCCCCTGCCGCCGCGAGCACCGGCAGGGTGAAGGAGAGAGGTTTCTCTTCCACGGGTGTGAGGATCACGTCGTTCATTGCCTTACCCCAGCTTCACGTTGTCGATGCCGACGATGCGGTCGTAGGCCCAGTAGAGCAGCAGGACCACCGCCAGCAGGATCGTACCCAGCGCGGCCGCGAGGCCCCAGTTGAGCGAGGACGAGATGTGGTAGGCGATCCGGTTCGAAATGAACGTACCGGTGGTGCCGCCGACGATCTCGGGGGTGATGTAGTAGCCGATCGACAGGATGAAGACGAGGATCGAGCCCGCCCCGATACCCGGGATCGACTGCGGGAAATAGACCCGCCAGAAGGTCGTCCAGTTGGTCGCGCCGAGCGATTTCGCGGCCCGGACGTAGGACGGCGGGATCGTCGACATCACCGAGTACATCGGCAGGATCATGAACGGCAGCAGGATGTGGGTCATGGCCACGATGGTGCCGAACTGGTTGTTGATCATGGTCAGGCGCTGCTCGTCGGCCACCAGTCCGATCCAGACCAGCACGTCGTTGATCACACCCTGCTGCTGAAGCATCACCTTCCAGGCCGAGGTCCGTACCAGCAGCGACGTCCAGAACGGCAGCAGCACGAGGATCATCAGAAGGTTGGCGGTGCGCATCGGCAGGTTCGACAGGATGTAGGCCACCGGGTAGCCCAGCAGGATGCAGCTGAGGGTGATGACCAGCGACATGAACAGCGTGCGCTTGAACAGCAGCATGTAGATCTGCTCGTTCTCGGGTCGCGCCTCGGCGCCGTCCGGCGTCAGCTGCATGTCGATCGAATTGAGGAAGTAGCCCGAGGTATAGTTGGGGCTATAGAGCTTGATGGTGCGCCAGATTGGCGGCTCGATCCAGTCCTCGTCGATCTCCTCGAACCCGTCAATGAAGGCGACGGTCTCGAACTCGGGGCTGGCCACAAGCGCGGCCGCGGCCTGAAGCATGTCTGCGCGCGGACCGGAATAGGACGACACGTCGCCGGATGCGAGATCTTGGTAGAGGGCGGTGTGTACCGCCGACCAGGGCTCTTCCTCGAGCAGGTTGTCCTCTTCCACGCGCTGGGTGAAGTCGGCGAAGATGGCATATTGCGCGGCGCTGCGCGGCAGGATCTCGTCGATGCCCTCGCGCAGCTCGAAACGCGGCTGCCTGCCCTCTTCGTCCGCCGCCCATTCCTGCTGTTCGGCAAGCCAGTCGGGATCGCCCATCAACTCGATCCAGGGCAGCGGCTCGTCCCAGTTCTCGTCGAGATCCTCGAACTGGTCCTGGTAGACCTCGCCGATGTCATCGAGCCCGCGGCCCGACTTGCGGAACAGCGAGGAGGCGCCGGTCAGCTCGTAGTTCAGACGCGAGCCGAGGCGGGTGTGGATGCGCTGCTCGGCAGCGATATACAGGTCGTAATAGGCGGCCTCGAAAGCCTCCTCGGGGGGCAGGTCCTGCCCGTCCCACGCGCCCAGCACCTCGGTGGTGCGCGGCATCGTGTCCGAGACGATCTGGTTCTCGACCGAGCGGAACAGCATGTCTGCGATCGGCGCGATAAAGGACACCAGCACGAAGATCAGCAGCGGCGCGATCAGCATCAACGCCCGCAGCTTCTGTCTCCGCAGCGCCCGCGACAGGCTCTTCTTAAGCGGTTTTCCGTCGGCGGCCAGCATCGGGCCGGAGGTCTTGTTGGCCTGACGCAGCGCATTGTCTGGCGTCGGCCCGTCGAATTTGTCTGGCCCTGTGGCGTCGCTCATGCGGATGTGGTCCCCGTTGGATCTGCGTCTTTGATGCGCATTTGATTTTCTAGGGTGGAAGGGGGCCAGGCGGCCCCCTTCCCTGTCAGATCAGCCGGAGCGCTTATTGCGCCAGCCAGGACTGGAACTTGGCGTCGATGTCATCGCGGTAGTCGGCCCAGAACTCGTAGTTGTAGAGCAGGGTGTTTTCCGCGTTGGCCGGATCGGTCGGCATGTGCGGCGCCATTTCGATGCCGAGCTCCGCGTGCTCTCCGACCAGCGGTGCCGAGGACTGACGCGCCGGACCGTAGGAGATGTACTTGGCCTGGTCGGCCAGACGCTGGGTGTCGGTGGCGAACATGACGAAGTCCTTCACCCGCGCGAGGCTCTCGTCGGACAGGCCGGTCGGAATGATCCAGCCATCAAGGTCGAACACCTGCATGTCCCAGAGCATGCCCACCGGCTGGTCCTGCTCCTCGATCACCGAGAACAGACGGCCGTTATAGGTCGAGCCCATGATGACTTCGCCGTCGGCGAGCAGCTGCGGCGTGTCGGCGCCGGCGGACCACCACACGGTCTCGTCCTTGATGGAGTCGAGCTTGGCGAGCGCGCGGTCCTGACCTTCCGGGGTCTCGAGAACGTCGTAGATCTCGTCCTTGGCGACGCCGTCACAGTACAGCGCCCACTCCATGTTGTTGATCGGACGGCGCTCGAGAGCGCGCTTGCCCGGGTAGGCCTCAAGGTCGAACAGCGCGCAGATGTCGGTCGGCGCGGTGTCGCCCACGAGGTCGGTGCGGTAGCCGACGGTGGTCGAATAGACGATCTGCGGGATGAAGCAGTCGGACACGATCAGGTCGCCGAAATCGTCCTCGGCGGAGGTGCCGTCATCGCCTTCGGCGAGCAGGTCCTCGGGGTCGTATTCCATCGCCAGGCCTTCGTCGCACAGGCGGATGGCGTCGGCCGCCACCACGTCGACGAGATCCCAGGTGATGTTGCCGGCTTCGTTCATGGCACGCAGACGCGCCACGGCTTCGTTCGAGCTCTCATCCCACGAGACGCTCACGTCCGGGTGCATCTCGAGATAGGGCTTCACATAAGCTTCGTCCTGGCTGCGCTGGTAAGCGCCGCCCCAGGACACAAGCGTCATGCTGTCGGCCATATCCTGTGCAGCCACCGCGCCGGCGGACACGGTCAGCGCCGTCGAGGCCAGAAGCGTCTTGGTCAGTTTCATAGGTAACTCCCTTTTCAACCCGTCATTTTATGAGGACGACGCCCGGGTTGCGGCACCGACCTCGTGGAGAATGCCGCCGCGGCGAGGATCCGCAGATCCGCCGCGGCCGCAATTCACAATCTACTGCGCGTCGAGCGCGCGGCAATCCTCGGGCAACCAGCCGATGGTGACATCCTCGCCCGGCTTGAGCCGCACCTGGTCGGGGCGGTTGCGCGTCTTGATGACGAAATCCTCGTTGCCGGCGACGCTCAGCCGCGTCCGGAAGATATCGCCCATGTAGATGAATTCCTTCACCTTTGCCTTGAGCGTGTGGGCACCCTCGCCAAGCTCGGGATTGACCTCGACCCGTTCGGGCCGGATCGAGACGCGGGTGCGTTCGCCAACCTTGCTGACGTTGACCGGCATGGCGTCGATCATCTCGCCACCGTCGAGCTGGACCGTGCAGCGACCGCCGCTGATCTCCTTGACCACGCCCTCAAGCGTGTTGTTCTCGCCGATGAACTGCGCCACGAAGCTGTTCTGCGGCGCCTCGTAAAGCTCGTCTGGCGGTGCCAGCTGCTGGATGCGGCCATCGTCGAACACGGCGACGCGGTCCGACATGGTCAGCGCCTCGGTCTGGTCGTGGGTCACGTAGACCACGGTGATGCCCAGACGGTGCGCCAGGTCGGTGATCTCGAACTGCATCTTCTCGCGAAGCTGCTTGTCGAGCGCGCCGAGCGGCTCGTCCATGAGCACCAGTTCGGGCTCGAACACCAGAGCGCGCGCCAGCGCGATCCGCTGCTGCTGACCGCCCGAAAGCTGCGCCGGACGGCGGCCCCCGAAGGCCCCCATCTCGACCATGTCGAGCGCGCGCATCACCTTCTTCTCCCGCTCGGACTTGCCGATCTTGCGCACTTCCAGAGGGAAGGACAGGTTCTCGGCAACGGTCATGTGGGGGAAGAGCGCGTAGTTCTGGAAGACCATCCCGATGCCGCGCTTGTGAGGCGGGATGTTGTTGATGCTGACCCCGTCGAGCTTGATCTCGCCATGTGTGGCGGTCTCGAACCCGGCCAGCATCATCAGGCAGGTTGTCTTGCCCGATCCGGACGGCCCGAGCATGGTCAGGAACTCGCCCTTTGGCATGTTGAGGTTCAGGTCTTTGACGACGAGTGTCTCGCCATCATAGCTTTTCTGAACACGTTCAAAGGCGACGAACGCGTCGCTTGTCCCGGTATCTGGTCCCGGTATCTGGCAAATCCGGCTCCCCGTTGATGTCTCGCGGATTGTCCCCGCTGTCTTGTGGGTCAAACTAAACCGCGTCCGACCACGTCTTGCAACCGCATAGACGCGAGAGAAAGCCTAGCCCCGGCAACACGGGAGATCCGGTACCGAAAGCGGCACTTTGCAGCCAAAAACGCCACCCTGGCAGCCGACGCCGGTACATTCGACTTCGATCTTCGAGATGCCTTACGCTACGGAACCCACCCACCCGGGGGTGCCCTTTCTGCCATTTTCCGGAATTCCGGCGCGGTTAGCGCCCACAAGTGCACAACTTCTGACCACCCGCGCGGAATTTCAGCGCCACCATCCCATGAGCGACGCGTGATGTCGGTTTTTGACAGCCACAGTTGTGCACAACTGTCTAGCTGGGGCGAAGACCACCCCCGGAGACCGCCCATGGACCAGCACCGATTCCAGAAAGACCTGCCCTTCTCCGAGGCCGAGTATGAACGACGTCTCGCCAAGACCCGCGCCGCCATGGAAAAGGCCGGCGTTGAGGTTCTGCTGGTCACCGACCCGTCGAACATGGCCTGGCTCACCGCCTATGACGGCTGGTCGTTCTACGTGCATCAGGGCGTGTTGGTTTTCCACGATGCCGACCCGATCTGGTGGGGCCGCAACCAGGACACAAACGGTGCCGTGCGCACCGTCTGGATGGGCGACGACCGGGTCATCGGCTATGCCGACAACTACGTGCAGTCGACCGAGCGCCACCCGATGGAAGATCTCGCCCAGCGCCTGATCGGCATGGGGCTCGAGGGCGCGCGGCTCGGCGTCGAGATGGAGAATTACTACTTCTCCGCCAAGGCCTTCATGGCGCTGGCCGACAGCCTGCCCAGCGCCACCATCGTCGACGCCACCGCGCTGGTGAACTGGCAGCGCAACATCAAGTCCGCCGAAGAGATCGCCTTCATGCGCAAGGCGGCGCGAATCTCGGAAAAGATCGTCGACGGCCTGCTCGAGCGGGTCGAGCCCGGCGTGCCGAAGAACGAGGTGGTGGCCGAGATCCAGCGCGACGCCATCCTCGGCGTGGGCGACGACTGGGGCGACTACGCCTCCATCGTGCCGCTGCTGCCCTCGGGCTCGGACGCCGCCGCCCCGCACCTGACCTGGGACGGGCGGCCGTTCAAGAAGGGCGAGGCCACCTTCTTCGAGATCTCCGGCTGCTACCGCCGCTATCACGCGCCGCTTTGCCGGACGATCTTTCTCGGCCAGCCGCCCGACCTGTTCCTCGCCGCGGAGGACGCGCTGGTCGAAGGGCTCGAGGCCGGGCTCCAGGCCGCCCGCGCCGGCAACCGCGCCTGCGACATCGCCAACGCGCTGGCCGCGCCGCTCGAGCGCGCCGGGATCGAGCGCGGCGCCCGCTGCGGCTACCCCATCGGCCTGTCCTACCCTCCGGACTGGGGCGAACGCACCATCTCGCTGCGCGCCGAGGACGAGACCATCCTGCAGCCCGGCATGACCTTCCACTTCATGCCCGGCCTGTGGATGTCGGACTGGGGCCTGGAAATCACCGAATCGATCCTGATCACCGAAGACGGGGCGGCGGAATGCTTCTGCGACCGTCCCCGCCAGATGTTCGTCAAAGCCTGAGGAGCCAACCATGCTGAAAGAGACCGAAGCGATTCTCGCCGACCTCATCTCCTTCCCCACCGTGTCGAGCGACAGCAATCTCGACATGATGGCGTGGATGGCGAACTGGCTGGAACATCATGGCGCGAAGGTCGAGCTCTTCGCCGACGCCAGCGGCGCCAAGGCCAACATGTTCGCCACCATCGGCCCCGACGTGCCGGGCGGCGTGGTGCTGTCGGGCCATTCCGACGTGGTGCCGGTGACCGACCAGGTCTGGCACTCCAACCCGTTCCACCTGACCGAGCGCGACGACCTGCTGCTCGGCCGCGGTGCCTGCGACATGAAAGGCTTCATCGCCGCCGCCATCGCCATGGCCGATCCGCTGTCGCAGACACCGCTGAAGCGCCCGGTGCACCTGTGCTTCACCCATGACGAAGAGGTCGGCTGCATGGGCGCCCGCGCCCTGGTGCCCGAGCTCGAGCGCCGCGGCTACGCGCCACGGATGGCCATCGTGGGTGAGCCGACCGACATGAAGATCATCGAGGGCCACAAGGGCTGCTGCGAATACACCTGCCGCTTCCACGGGCTCGAAGGGCACGGCTCGGCCCCCGCGCGCGGCGTCAACGCGGTGGAATACGCGGTGCGCTACGTCACCCAGCTGATGAGCCTGGCCGAGCAGCTCAAGACCCGGGTGCCGGCCAATTCGCGCTTCGATCCGCCCTGGACCACGGTCAATGTGGGCCGACTCTATGGTGGCGTGGCGCACAACGTCATCCCCGGCTTCGCCGAGGTCGACTGGGAGATGCGCCCGGTGCAGTCGGGCGACGCGCATTTCGTCAAGGATGCGCTGGAAGCTTATGTCGAGACCGAGCTGCTCCCGGCGATGCGCAAGGTGAACCCGGAGGCCCGCATCGAGACCCAGGTGATCGGCGAGGTCGCCGGGCTCGAGCCGATGTCCGACAATGCCGCCCGCGATCTGGTGGCGCAGCTCACCGGCAACGACGACTGCGGCGTGGTGCCGTTCAGCACCGAGGGCGGCCTGTTCCAGGAGATGGGCATGTCGGTGGTGATCTGCGGCCCGGGCTCGATCGCGCAGGCCCACAAGCCGGACGAGTTCGTCTCGCGCCAGCAGCTGTCGCAATGCCTGACCATGCTGGAGGGCATCGGGCGGAGCGTCGCCGCGTGAGCACCGCCGCGGCGCGCCACCAGCGCCTGCATTCAGAACTGCGCGAGCGCATCTGCCTGCTCGACTACCCGCCGGGCACCAAGCTCTCGGAAGAGGCGCTGGCGGCCGAGTTCGGCACCTCGCGCACGCCGCTGCGCCGGGTGCTGGCACGGCTCGAGGACGAGGGTCTGGTGGAAAGCCGCCACGGCATCGGCACGCTGGTCACCGATGTCGACATGGCACTGATGGCGCAGGTCTACGATCTGCGCCTGCACCTGGCCGCTCTGGCAGGCCAGCTCGACCCGCTGCCGGTGACCGCCGGGGTGATGGCCGAGATCCGCGAGTTCGTCACCCGCGGCGAGGTGCTGCTCGCCGCCCCCGATCCGCGCGCCTTCGCCGCGCTCAACAGCGCTTACCACCGCTTCGGCCTGTCGCTCACCGGCAACGCCCCCCTGCGCGAGACCGCGGCCCGGCTCTATTACCTCACCGCCCGGATCTGGCTGACCTCGATCCCGCGCATGAACCTGACCTCGGAATGCGCCATCTTCCTCGGCGAGATGCGCGAGACCGAGACCGCTCTCGCAGCCGGAGACACCGCCGCCGCCGCCCTGATCCGCCGCGCCCACATCTCGATGAGCGTTCACCGCATGACCCGCTGAGCCACCACTGCCATACCGCCCCCTGCTTCTCTGGTTCAAAAATACCTCGGGGGAGTCGCAGCTCCGCTGCGGCGGGGGCAGAGCCCCCCCCTCACCGCTCTGCAAGTGGCGCAACGCTCCGCACAGCTTCGCGCGCCCGGCTTTGCCAGCCCTTCAACGGTGCGACGCTTCAAGCAGCGCAGCCCCCCAAGCTTCTTCTGGCCAGAAATATCCCGGGGGAGGCCGCGGCACGCGGACGGGGGCAGCGCCCCCATCCCCCCTCTCCAACCTCCAAGGCGTCAGGACATCGCTCGAACTACAGCGAATCCTCGACCCGGAACCCCTGCGGGATCCCGTCCTGCCCGTTCAGCATAAGGTCCGCCATCACCCCGGCCACCTTCGGCGCCATGCCGAAGCCGATCTTGAAGCCGCCATTGGCGATGAAATGCCCCTCCCGCCCGGGCCAGCCCCCGAGCATCGGCGCCCGGCTCTTCGCACGGGGCCTCACTCCGGCCCAGCGCTCGACCACCTCGGCACCATGCAGGAGCGGCATCGCCGTCACCGCGCGCTCGACCAGCGCCTCGCATTGATCGTCGCAGGAGGACGGGTCGTCGAAGTCGCGCTCCGAGGTCGATCCGATCGCCACGGTGCCGTCGTGATGCGGCACGATGTGCAGGCCGCCGGCAAAGACCTGGGGCGCATCGCCGGCATTGAAGCGGAGCAGAGCGGACTGCCCCTTCACGCCTGCCCCCACCGGCTTGCCCAACGCTTCCGACAGCGCGAGCAACCCCTGCCAGCCGGTGGCCCAGAGCACCTGCCCGGCATCCTCGGCCTCGCGCACCACCTCGACACCCATCGCCGAGAGCGCCGCGACCAGCGCCGCCGAGGCCCGGCGCGGCGACATGCGGGCGCTGAGCGTGTCGCGGATCAGCCAGCCCGTGGGGGTCTGCGGCGCGAAGGGACCGGCAACCTCGGCGCCGATCACCTCCCAGACCGCCGCTTCGCCCCAGAGGTCCCGCGCCGTGACCGCGCGTCCGCGCGCCAACTCAAGCCCCTTGTCGTCGGCCACCGGCTGCAGCCGTCCGCTGCGGGCGTAATCGGGCGAGACGCCGCCCACCGCCTCGACCTCGGCCCAGAAGGCTTCGGCCATCAACAGGCTCTCGAGCTGGAACGTCTTCTTCGGGTTCCAGTTCTCCGGCACGTGCGGGGCCAGCGCGCCGACGATGCCGCCGCTCGATCCGGCCCCCGGCCCGTACGGATCGACGACCTGGACCGTTGCCCCGGCCCGGGCGCAGGCCCAGGCGATCGAGAGGCCGAAGATCCCTGCCCCGCGCACTGTCACGTCGATGCTTGCCATTCGTCTGCCCTCCGGTCATGGTCGCGCCAGTTCTAGGACAGACCATCATGACGAACCAGCCCGACGCCCCTCTCTGGCGCGACGGCGAGGTGCCGGTGTCGCCGCGCTTCGACGATCCGTATTTCTCGCTCGAGAACGGCCTCGCCGAGACCCGACACACCTTCCTCGCCGGCAATGATCTTCCCGCCCGTTTCCGCGACGGCTTTCACGTGGCCGAGCTGGGCTTCGGCACCGGGCTCAACCTGCTCGCCACGCTGCATCTCTGGCGCCAGAGCGGCATCGCGGGACAGCTGTTCTTCACCAGCTTCGAGGCCTTCCCGATGACCGGCGCGGACATGATCCGCGCCCAGTCGGCCTTTCCCGAGCTGTCCGCCATCGCCGATGAGCTGGCGCCGTTCTGGCGCGACGGGGCGCGCGAGATCGACCTGCCCGACCTGCGCTTCCGCATGGTGGAAGGCGATGCCCGCACCGCCCTGCCCGCATGGCAGGGCAAGGCGGATGCGTGGTTTCTCGATGGCTTCTCGCCGGCCAAGAACCCCGAGCTCTGGGGCGCGGACCTGATGGAAGAGGTCGGCCGTCACACTGCGCCGGGCGGCACCATTGCCACCTATACCGCAGCCGGCCACGTGCGCCGCGCACTCGAGGCGGCAGGGTTTGCAGTCGCCCGTGTGCCCGGCTATGGCCGCAAGCGACACATGACGCGCGCGGAGCTGGCCTGATGGCGGAACAGAACACCAAATTCGGCATCTGGCTGATGGTCCTGACGACCTTCGTCTTTGCCCTTCAGGACGGCATCTCTCGGCACCTGTCGGACAGCTACAACGTCTACATGGTGGTGATGATCCGCTACTGGTTCTTCGCAGCCTTCGTCATGGCCATCGCCGGGCGGCAGGCGGGCGGGCTGAAAGCCGCCGCCGCCACCACGCAGCCGTGGCTGCAGATCTTCCGCGGCGTGCTGCTGGTGGCCGAGATCTGGGTGATGATCACCGCCTTCGTGCTGCTGGGCCTCACCGAGAGCCACGCCGTCTTCACCGCCTACCCGCTGCTCGTGGCGGCGCTGTCGGGGCCGATCCTCGGCGAGAAGGTCGGCTGGCGACGCTGGTCGGCCATTGGCGTGGGCTTCATCGGGGTCGTCATCATCCTGCAGCCCTCGGGCGGTGTGTTCTCGCCTCACGCCGCCGTGCCACTGGTGGCGGCGCTGATGTTCGCGCTCTACGGGTTGCTGACCCGCTACGTGGCCCGGCGCGACACCGCCGCGACCTCGTTCTTCTGGACCGGGGTTTCGGGCGCGGTGACCGCGACGCTGGTGGGCGCGTGGTTCTGGGAGCCGATGAGCGCACCGGACTGGGGCTGGATGGCGCTGCTCTGCATCACCGGCGCCAGCGGACACTACACGCTGATCAAGTGCTACGAGGTGGCCGAGGCCTCGGCGGTTCAGCCCTTCGCCTACCTGCAGCTGGTGTTCGCCTCGGCCCTCGGCATGACCGTGTTCAACGAGACGCTGCGGCCCAACGTGGCGATGGGCGCGGTGATCATCGTGGCGGCGGGGCTGTTCACCCTCTGGCGTGAGCGGGTGAAACGCTAGGCGCCTCTGGCGGCCATCGGGCAGCCGGGGTCCTGAACAGGCGATGAGCGCGGGGCCTTATTCGTGCCCTGACGCCAGTACCGTCGCCGATATCAGCACCTCCTGGACAGACAAAAGAAAAGCCCCGCGCACTGCGCGGGGCTTCGTCCTGTCCGGAACAGGTCGGTCGCGATCACATGCGCGAGGCGACGTTCTCCCAGTTCACCAGGTTGTCGAGGAAGTTGGCCAGGTAGGCCGGGCGCTTGTTGCGGAAGTCGATGTAGTAGGAGTGCTCCCAGACGTCGCAGCCCAGCAGAGCGGTCTGGCCGAAGCACAGCGGGTTCACGCCGTTCTCGGTCTTGGTGATCTTCAGGCCGCCATCGGCGTCCTTGACCAGCCATGCCCAACCCGAGCCAAACTGGCCGGCGCCGGCTGCCGAGAAGTCTTCCTTGAACTTGTCGACCGAGCCGAAGCTCTCTTTCAGGGCCGCTTCAAGCTCGGACGGCATGGCGTTGTCGCCGGAGCCCATCATTTCCCAGAACTGGGTGTGGTTCCAGTGCTGCGAGGCGTTGTTGAACAGGCCCGATTGCGCCACGGCGCCAGCTTCGTAAGTGCCTTTCACGATCTCTTCCAGCGACTTGTCCGCCCACTCGGTGCCGTCGATCAGCTTGTTCAGCGTGGTGACGTAGGTGTTGTGGTGGATGTCGTGGTGGTACTCGAGCGTCTCCTTGGACATGCCCTTGGAAGCAAGCGCGTCGTGTGCGTAGGGGAGATCGGGAAGTTCGAAAGCCATGGTGTTACCCTCTTGGTCCGAGTGAATTTGTATACCATTCCTAGACCCACGTTCAGCGAGGTCAAGGAGTGTCATGGTTTAAACGTGCGATGACGCGTCCTGTTCCGAAATCGCCTCGCGCGTGTGGTGATGCACCTCTCCGCCGGGCCCAGCTGCCAGCGAAAGCACCTGGAAGGCGTAGTCGGCTACCGAGCGGAACACGAAGACCTGCGCCTCGCTCGCGCTGCGCAGCCAATAGCCCGCCGCCACCTGCGCCAGCCGCGAGCGCCGGACCATGCCGGGGGTGAAGGCGTCCGGCGAGATGTCGGCCGGCGTCACCTTGGAGAGCACGTCGCGCAGATGCGGGCCGCTCAGCCGGAACTGGGCGCGGGCGTCCGAGACATCGGTGATGGCGATAAACCAGCCCTCGAAGGTGGTGTGCAGCCGCGCAAGCATCTCCGGCACCGCGTCATAGGGCAGCAGCAGCAAAAGCTCGTCAGGCGCCATCCAGAGCAGCGCCCGGTCGCCCTCTTCCACCGCCGAGAGCGGCTCGGGGAGGCCAAGGCCCAGCACCTCGCCAAGCTTGGCGCGGTAGTCATCCGAGACCTCGCAGCGCAGGGAAATCTGCCCCTGCGGCGGCAGTGCCTCGATCGAGATCAGGCCCTCGGAGCGTGCGCCAGCCATCGGCGCCATCACATCAGACATCCTGTTTCTCCCCTTTCGGATCAAAGAACACCGGGCTGACGATCTTCGCCTCGACGGTGGTCAGCTCGTCGCGGGTCTCGTCCTGTGTCTCGGCGGTGAACGAAAGCACCTCGCCCATACGGTCGGGCCCGTGTTCGACCAGCCCCATGGCGATGCCCTTGTTCAGCGTCGGCGAGAAGTAGGTCGAGGTCACGCGGCCTTGCGTGTTGCGCTGGCCGTTGGCGTTCTTGCCCGCCGCGATGGCATAGGCGCCATCAGGCAGCACCGAGCCGTCGAGTGTCTCGAGCCCGACCAGCTGCCAGCGGCCATCGCGCGCCATGTCGGGGCGCTGCTGCGCGCGCTTTCCGAGGAAGTCCTCTTTCTTCTTCGAGATCGCCCAGTGCAGGCCAAGATCCTGCGGGATCACCGTGCCGTCGCTCTCGTCGCCGATCATGATGAAGCCCTTCTCGGCCCGCATCACGTGCAGCGCCTCGGTGCCATAGGGGGTGATGTTCCACTCTGCCCCGGCCTCGAGCAGCTTGCCCCAGAAGGCGCGGCCACGATTGGCCGGCACCGCGATCTCGTAGGACAGCTCACCCGAGAACGAGATGCGGTAGACCCGCACCGGGGTGTCGGCGAGGCTGCCATCCGCCCAGGTCATGAACGGCATCGCCTCCTTCGAAACATCCATGCCGCCGAGCTTTTCCAGCAGCTTGCGGGCATTGGGGCCGACCACGGCGATCTGGGCGTATTGCTCGGTCAGGTTGGCGGTGTAGACCTTCCAGTCCCACCACTCGCATTGCAGCCAGTCTTCAATGTGGGCGTGGACGTGATCCGCGCCGCCGGAGGTGGTGTGGCAGAGCCAGCTGTCCTCGGAGAGCCGCACCACGACACCGTCATCCATCAGGAAGCCGTTCTCGTTGCACATGAGGCCGTAGCGGCATTTGCCCACCGGCAGGGTCGACATCATGTTGGTATACATCATGTCGAGGAACCGGCCCGCGTCAGGCCCCTTCACGAGGATCTTGCCCAGTGTCGAGGCGTCGAGCAGGCCGAGGCTCTCGCGGGTGGCGCTGATCTCGCGGTTGACGGCGGCATGACGGCTTTCTCCCGGGCGCGGGTAGCAATAGGGCCGGCGCCACTGGCCGACAATCTCCCACGCCGCGTTGTTGGCCTCGTGCCAGTCCTGCATCGGGGTGCGCCGCAGCGGCTGGAACACCGCGTCTCGCGCCTCGCCGGCGATGGCGCCGAAGCTGATCGGCGTGTAGGGCGGGCGAAAGGTGGTGGTGCCTGTCTGCGGGATGGGCGCGCCGAGCGCATCGGACAGGATCGCCAGACCGTTGATGTTGCTCAGCTTGCCCTGATCCGTGGCCATGCCGAGCGTGGTGTAGCGCTTGGCGTGCTCGACGCTTTCATAGCCCTCGCGCGCGGCGAGCTGAACGTCGGACACTTTCACGTCGTTCTGATAGTCGAGAAAGGCCTTCATGCGCAGATCGGCGCGGGCGCCTTGCGGCATCAGCCAGACTGGCAGCAGCGGGGCTTCCGCGGTGCTCTCGGCCTTCGGCACCGGGCTTTCCTCGAAGCCGCAGCCCAGCGCCTCGACAGCCGCCTTGCCGGCGCCATCGGCGCAGGCCAGCGCCTCCTGCAGCCCGAGATGGCCATTGGCCGATCCTGCCGCGATCACGAAGGGCTTGCCATCGGCACCGGTGGGCGCGCGGGAGGGATCGGGGCGAAAGAAGGCGCCGTCGGCGTCCCATGTCAGCTTGCCGCCGCAATGGGACCAGAGATGCACCACCGGCGACCAACCGCCGGACATCGCCACCGCGTCGCACGCGATCTCCTCGAGCATCGAGCCGCCGCCGGCCTGATCGCAGATCGCCACGCCGGTGACCCGGGCGCCGCCCAGCACCTTGGAGATGCCGCGGGCAGGCTCGACCCGGATGCCGAGATCGCGCGCCTCCTGCATCAGCGCGCCGCCCCCCATCGGGCGGGCGTCGAGGATCGCCGGCACGTCGAGGCCGCTCTGCTTGAGCAGGATCGCGGTGCGGTAGGCGTCGTCATTGTTGGTGACCACCACGGTGCGGTCGCCGGGGGCGACACCGTAATTGACCACGTAATCGCGCACGGCAGAGGCCAGCATCACGCCCGGCACGTCGTTGCCGGCAAAGCTCAGCGGGCGCTCGATGGCGCCGGTGGCGGTGACGATCTGTTTGGCGCGAATGCGCCAGAGTCGATGCCGCGGCCCCTGCGCGCCCGGCCTGTGGTCGGTGACGCGCTCATAGCCCAGCGCGTAGCCGTGATCGTAAACGCCTGCACCCATGCAGCGCAGCCTCAGCCGGACATTGTCCATCGTCTCGAGCTCGGCGACGGTCTGCGCGACCCAGGCCTCGGGGGCGAGTCCCTCGATGGTGCCGCCGTCGACCGGCGCTCGGCCGCCCCAATGAGCGGCCTGCTCCATGAGCAGCACCTGAACCCCGGCCTGCGCGGCGTTGCGCGCCGCCTGCAGCCCGGCCACGCCACCGCCGACGATCAGCACGTCGGTATGGGCATGGAAATGCTCGTAGCGGTCGGCGTCACGCACCTCCGGGTGCGGCGCCTTGCCGAGACCGGCGGATTGCCGGATCACCGGCTCGTAGACGTATTTCCAGAACGACCGCGGCCAGAGGAACGTCTTGTAGTAGAACCCGGCAGGCAGGAAGCGCGCGAGCTTGGCGTTGATCTCGCCCACGTCGAAGGCGAGGCTTGGCCAGTGGTTCTGGCTCTCGGCCACCAACCCGTCGAAGAGCTCGGTGGTGGTGGCGCGCTGGTCCGGCTCGAACCGCGCCCCCTGCCCGAGCCCCACAAGCGCGTTCGGCTCCTCTGCACCGGACGCGACGATGCCGCGCGGGCGGTGGTACTTGAAGCTTCGGCCCACCAGAAGCTGGTCTCCGGCGAGCAGGGCCGAGGCAAGCGTGTCACCCTCGAAGCCGGTGAAGCGGCGGCCGTTGAAGGTGAAGCCGATCTGTTTGCCGCGATCGGTGAAGCGGCCGCCCGTGGCGAGACGCGTGCTCATGCCCAAGCTCCCGAGATGTTGCGAGCGGGGGTGGGGGCTGTCTGCCCCCTCGCGCGCCGGGGCGCGCTCCCCCCGAGGATATTTTCGGCCAGAAGAAACATCAGAGCGCCTCTGCCCAGCCCGGGTGACGGGCGGTGATGCGGTCGACGATCTCCTGCGGCGGCGCATAGGTCTGAGCCGCATAGGTGCCGTAGACCTCCATGGTGACGCTGTCGCGCGCGGCGAGGAACCACTTTCCACAGCCATAGGCGTGGCGCCAGCGTTCGAGCACGACCCCGCGCGGGTTGTCGCGGGTGAAGAGATAGGTCTCGAGCGCCGCGTCGGAACTGCCGGGGCCTTCTCGCTTCAGATGCGCCTCGCCGCCGGGGGCGAGCTCGATCTCGGCGGCATCGACGCCGCAGCAAGGGCAGTGGAGGATCAGCATGCGAAGGCTCCTTTTGCGACACCGCGGGGCAGCGGCGGCGCGATGCCCCCTGCCCTAGAGGTCGTCGAGATTTTCCAGTGCATTGGCGGCATTGTCGAGCGCCGAGGCGCCACCTTCGGTCGGCACCGGGACGCGAACGCCGATGCCCGGCGATCCGGTCGCGCCGGGGGCAAGCAATGTGTAGAGCAGCACGGCAAGCACCACCGAGAGCACCACGGCGAAGAGGACGGGCGCGAGGCGACGGCCGGGGGCGCGCCGCGGGGCGGGACGATCTGACATTCGGGCGCTCCTTCGCTGCCTGAGGATGTCAGTCGAACGCGTGTCACGCGCCTGGCGTTCCGTCCCGGGCACGCCGCATCCTGCGCCCATTCCCGCGCCAGCTGCGCAAAAGACGGGCAGATTCGCGGATTTTCATGCTGAGCCGGCGCGATCCCGGGTCGGATCACGTTGTTTTCTCGTTCGGCCCCTAGATTGGTCCCGAGGCAACAAGAACGAGAAACTCCATGAGCAGGCTGACCACCCTTACACTCACGAGCCACCGCGGCCGGGACTACCCGGTCGAGCTGTTCTCTCCCGACACCGGTTTCACCGATACCGGCGCGGTCTACCTCTACCTCAAGCTGCCCGAGGGCCGCTCGCGGCAGGTTCAGGTGTTCTATGTCGGTGAGACCTGCGCGCTCGACGCGCAGCTGGCCGAGGACCGTCGCCCCGGCGGCCCTTGGGAACGCGCCGAGGCACTCGGCTTCGACGCCATCGGCGGGCTGGCGCTGGCCCGCCCCGAGGATCGGGCGATGATCGCGGCCGAGTTCATCCACAGCTGGCGCCCGCCCTGCAATGACGGCCACGGCGCGCTGGCCGGGCTCGCAGGCCTCGCCGCCCCCGCGCCGTTCCGCATGAAGCGGGCGATGGTCGGCAAGTAACACCACCGGGAAAGGATCGCGCGGGGCGGTCAATGCGCCACCCCCGCCGCGACGCTCTCGTCGATGAAGCGGCCCTCGCGGAAGCGGTCGAGGCCGAATTCGGCGGTCAGCGGCGAGTGTCCCTTGGCCATGAGCTCGGCAAAGCCCCAGCCCGAGCCGGGGATCGCCTTGAAGCCGCCGGTGCCCCACCCGCAATTGATGAAACAGCCCTCGAGCGGGGTCTTCGACAGGATCGGCGAGCGGTCGCCGGTCACGTCGACGATGCCGCCCCATTGCCTCAGCATCTTGAGTCGCGAGATCATCGGGAAGGTCTCGACCAGCGCCCGCACCGTCTCCTCGATGTGCTGGAAACTGCCGCGCTGGGTGTAGTTGATGTACCCGTCGGTGCCGCCGCCGATCACCATCTCGCCCTTGTCGGACTGGCTCATGTAGCCGTGCACCGTGTTGGCCATGACGACCACGTCCATGCAGGGCTTGATCGGCTCGCTGACCAGCGCCTGCAGCGACACGCTTTCGAGCGGCAGCCGGAACCCGGCCTTCTCGGCCAGCACGCCGGAATGGCCCGCCACCACGATGCCGAGCTTGTCGCACGAGATCTCGCCCAGCGAGGTCTCGACCCCAGTCACCTTGCCACCGCTCTGGCGCACCGCGGTGACCTCGCAGCCCTGCAGGATGTCCATGCCCATGTCGGAGCAGGCGCGGGCGTAACCCCAGGCCACCGCATCGTGGCGCGCGGTGCCGGCGCGGGCTTGCCAGAGCGCGCCCAGAACCGGGTAGCGGGGCCCGTCGATGTTCATGATCGGGCAGAGCCGCTTGACCTCGCGCGGCGAGATCATCTCGGTGTCGATGCCCTGCAGGCGGTTGGCATGCGCGGTGCGCTGGTAGCCGCGCAGCTCGTGCTCGGTCTGCGCCAGCATCATCACGCCGCGGGGCGAGAACATGACGTTGTAGTTGAGATCCTGGCTCAGCCCCTCGTAGAGCGAGCGCGCCTTCTCGTAGAGCGCCGCGGACGGATCCTGAAGGTAGTTCGAGCGGATGATCGTGGTGTTGCGTCCGGTATTGCCGCCGCCGAGCCAGCCCTTCTCGAGGATCGCCACGTTGCGGATGCCGAAATTCTTCCCGAGGTAATAGGCAGTGGCGAGCCCGTGCCCGCCGGCGCCGACGATGATCACGTCGTAATGGGTTTTCGGCTTGGGCTTGCCCCAGGCACGGCCCCAGCCGGTGTGGTAGCGGGCCGCCTCGCGGGCGATGGCAAATGCGGAATAACGCTTCATCAATCCTCGAATCCGGGGCGCGGCAATGCCCCTGTACAACCAAGATCAGCACGGGAGGCGCCCCGACCGCAACCACATCGACGCCATCGTGACCCGCCACCGGCAATCGGTCGCGGCCTTGAGGCCTTTTTTCCTGCGGCCGCTGCCTATACATGAGGGGCGGACAAAGGGACGGAGACAGCATTGACCCTCTTCTGGATCGTGGCGGGCGCGGTGGTGCTCGTGGTAGCGGCGCTGCTGGTGATGGCACTTCTGCGCGGCGAGCGTGCAACCGGGCCGGCCGAGGCCTATGACCTGCAGGTCTATCGCGACCAACTGCGCGAGATCGAGCGCGACGCGGCCCGTGGCACCATCGCCCCGGAAGAGGCGGAGCGACTGAAGACCGAGGTCTCGCGCCGCATTCTCGCCGCCGATGCGCGGATCCAGGGCGGTGCGGCGGCGGCCAGCCGCGGCAGCGGTCCCGGCAAGGTGATGGCGGCGGTGATCGTGCTGGCGCTGATCGGTGGCAGCTCCCTGCTCTACCTGCGGCTCGGCGCGCCGGGCTACGGCGATCTCGGCCTCCAGGCCCGCATCTCGGCGGCGCAGGAGGCACGGGCCAACCGCCCCTCGCAGGACGAGGCCGAGGCCCAGCTCCCGGCCCAGCCGCCGGTCGAGGCGCCGAAGGACTACCTCGCTCTGGTCGAGCGCCTGCGCACGGCGGTCACCGAACGCCCCGACGACATTCAGGGCCACATTCTGCTGGCCCGCTCAGAGGCGGCGCTCGGCAACTATGCCAAGGCCTACGCCGCGCAACGCCGGCTGATCTCGCTCAAGGGTGACAGCGTCAGCGCCAAGGACTACGCCGATCTTGCCGACATGCTGGTGCTCGCCGCCGGTGGCTACGTCTCGCCCGAGGCCGAGCAGGCGCTCGACGAGGTCATGCGCCGCGACCCCGACAACGGCGTGGCGCGCTATTACGGCGGGCTGATGATGGCGCAGACCGGCCGGCCGGACACCGCCTTCCGGATCTGGGACAAGCTGTTGCGCGAAGGCCCCGCCGACGCCCCGTGGGCCGAGCCGATCCGCGCGCAGATCTCCGATCTTGCCTACGCCGCCGGCGTCAACGATTACGAGCTTCCCGCTGCCCCCACTGCCCCCACCGGGCCTGCGATCGCCGGCCCCGGCGCAGCGGATGTCGAGGCCGCCTCCGAGCTCAGCGACGAGGACCGCCAGCAGATGATCGAGGGCATGGTCGACCGGCTCGGTGCCCGCCTCGCCGAACAAGGCGGCTCGCCCCAGGAATGGGGCCAGCTTCTCGGCGCGCTCGGTGTGCTCGGCCGCACCGAACAGGCCGCCGCGATCTGGCAGGAGGCCCAGGCGATCTTCGCAGCCCAGCCCGACGCGCTCGCCATCGTCCGCGCCGGGGCCGCCCGCGCCGGTGTCGTGGAATGACGCCCCCGTCTTCTCTGGTTCCAAAATACCTCGGGGGAGTTGCCCTCGGGCGACGGGGGCAGCGCCCCCTCCGACGCAACGAAAGCCACCTGCGATGATCCATGACGAGATCGAAGACTTCGCCGCCGCCCTGCCCCGCGACCGCGCCCTGGCCGGGCTCGACCTCGGCACCAAGACCATCGGCGTGGCGGTGTCCGATCGGCTGCTCACCGTCGCCACCCCGCTCGAGACGGTGAAGCGCAAGAAGTTCACCCTCGACGCCGAGCGCCTGCTCGAGATCCTCGTCAAGCGCGAGATCGGCGGCGTGGTGCTCGGGCTGCCGCGCAACATGGACGGCTCCGAGGGCCCGCGCTGCCAGTCGACCCGCGCCTTTGCGCGCAACTTCTCGCGGCTCTGGGACGGGCCGGTCACTTTCTGGGACGAGCGCCTCTCCACGGTCGCGGCAGAGCGCGCCCTGCTCGAGGCCGACACCTCGCGCGCCAAACGCGCCGAGCTCATCGACCATGTCGCCGCCTCCTACATCCTGCAGGGCGCGCTCGACCGGCTGCGCCACCTGAGGGCAAACGGATGAGCGATGATGTCTGGAAGCGTGACGAGATCGAAAGCCCCTGTATCAAGATCTGCGTCATCCACCCGGAAAGCCGGCTCTGCACCGGCTGCCTGCGCAGCATCGACGAGATCACCGCGTGGTCGCGGATGATCCCCGACGCGCGCCGCGCGGTGATGCAGGAGTTGCCTTCCCGCGCCCCGCGGATCAGCAAGCGCCGCGGCGGCCGCGAGGGACGCCGCGGCTGAGGCTCACGCGCCCCGCACGATGATGTCGTCCGGCTGGATCTCCTCGGCGGTCTGGACGAAGATCGAGTAGGTCTGGCCGCCCGCGGTCAGCGCGATCTCGGTCAGGCTCCTGCCGTAGACTTCGCTGAAGGCAGGCTCGCCGATGACCAGCTCCGCGTCCTCGAGGTCCGGCCCCGGGACATCGAACAGGATCGCGTCCTCGCCGGGCAGGAAGTCCAGCACCACCCCCGACATGCTGCGGTCCCCGGTCAGGTCGCCGACGAACAGGTCGCTGCCGGCCCCGCCATAGATCTCGCTGCCCTCCGCCAGGATGACATCGTCGCCGGCATCGCCGCTGACATAGCCACCGCCACCGACATCGATGGTGTCGTTGCCCTCGCCACCCGAGGCGTAGATCGACGCGTCGACCCCGGTCTCGCCTGCCACGATCAGGTCGTCCCCCTCGCCCCCGAGCGCGTCGACATAGGCGTCCTCGTCGGTGAGGTAGATCGCGATCGTGTCGTTGCCCTGATCGCCCGAGACCTGCGCGTTGCTGTTGTCGACCAGCATCAGGTCATCCCCCAGCCCGCCATAGACCTCGTTGAAGGGCAGCTCGTCGCCGCTTTCTTCGCTGATCACGATGGTGTCGTTGCCCTCGTCGCCCCAGGCGCGGTCGCCGCCAAGCCCGGTCTCGATCAGGTCGTCCCCCGCGCCGCCCTGGATCAGATCCGGCCCGACCCCGCCACGCAGGAGGTCGTTGCCGTCTTGGCCGTCGATCTCGTCGGCGCCCGCATTGCCCGCAAGGAAGTCGTTGCCGTCGCCGCCCAGAAGCGTGTCGTTGCCATCGTTGCCACGTACCCAGTCGGGGCCGCCAAGCGCGTCGATGAGGTCGTTGCCAGCGCCTCCCTCGACGGTGTCGGCATTGTCGGTGAGCACCGCGGAGTCGTCATCGTCGCCGAGCGTGCCGACGATCGGCTCTTCGGGATCCGTCTCCGGCGCATCCGAGTCGTCATCGCCACCACCGTCACCGCTGCCAATCAGCGAAATTCCCAAGACACCAAGCGAAAGAAGCAAAAGAACTTCGAGCATTTTCAAATCCCTGTCCCGACCGAATTTCGGCCAGAGATCACGTTAACGAGATTTCTTCACACCGCGCCAGATTTTTCATCCGCGTCGATCAATCGACGCGACAATCACGCGATCCGGGCTGGATCACGTCATTTCTCTCCACATTATCAAGACGCTGTTCAGAAGAAAGACTTGCGCAGCATGTTGGCGGCCACCACCAGAATGAACACCGCAAAGGACCGGCGCAGGGTCTTCTCGTCGACCGCGTGGGCAAGCTTCGCGCCAAGCGGCGCGGTGATCAGGGTCATCGAGATGGCGATGAAGAAAGCGCCGAGATTGACCGATCCAAGCGTCAGCGGCGGTCGCACCTCTGCGGGCACCGGCACGAAGAGGAAGGCCAGCACCGAGGGCAGCGCGATCAGCAGGCCGAAGCCCGCGGCGGTGGCCACGGCACGGTGCATCGGCACCGAGCACAGGGTCATCATCGGCACCCCGAAGCTGCCGCCCCCGATCCCCATCAGCACCGACAGGAAGCCCACGACCGGCGACAGCAGCGCCCGCATCCCGCCGCCCGGCATGGCGCCCGAGAGCCGCCAGTCGCGGCGCCCGAAGGCAAAGTAGAGACCGATGAAGATGGCGATGCAGCCGAACAGCGCCTGCAGGAAATCCGAGCGCAGCCGGGCCGCGGTCAGCACCCCGATCAGCGCGCCGATGGCGATGCCCGGCGCCCAGGCGCGCAGGATGCCCCACTCGACCGCGCCCTTCTTGTTGTGCGACAGCACCGAGCGGATCGAGGTGACGATGATCGTCGCCAGCGAGGTGGCAAGGCAGATCTGCATCACCTGTGGGCTGCCATAGCCGATGGTCTCGAAGGTGAAGAGAAAGGCCGGCACCAGAACGATGCCCCCGCCCACGCCCAGAAGCCCCGCGATCAGCCCGGCAAAGGCGCTGGTGACGACAAGCAGCCCGACAAGGGGCAGCAGCGTGGCAATGTCCGGCATGGGGGAGATCCTTGATCTGGTATACCAGCGGCTTAGTCCCACGCCGCCGCGCGTGCAAGCCTTGCGCCGATGCGCGAAGCTCAGGCGGCCGCTGGCACCCGCGACAGCGCCTCTTCGACCAGCTCCGGCCCGGCGCCGTCGCGCGTGGCGCCCTCGGAGAGCACCCGGCGCCACTGCCGCGCACCCGGTCGCCCGGCAAAGAGGCCCAGCATGTGCCGGGTGATCTGGTGCAGCCTGCCGCCGCTGGCAAGGTGGCGCTCGATATAGGGCAGCATCGCCTGCACCGCCTCCTCAGGGGACACCGGCCCGGCCGCCTCGCCATAGATCCGGGCATCGGCATTGGCGAGGATGTCCCAAGGCTGGTGATATGCGGCGCGCCCGATCATCACGCCGTCGAGCCCGTCGGCGAGCAGCGCCTCGGCGGTATCGAGATCTGTGATGCCGCCGTTAATCGAGACGTGCAACTGCGGGAAGGCCCGCTTCATCTCGCGCACGATCTCGTAATCGAGCGGCGGGATATCGCGGTTTTCCTTGGGGCTCAGCCCCTGCAGCCAGGCCTTGCGGGCGTGGATCACCACGCGCTCGCAGCCCGCGCCCCAGATCTTCTGGAGGAAGTCGGGCAGCACGTCGCGCGGCTCCTGCTCGTCGACGCCGATGCGGCACTTGACGGTGACGTCGATCTTCACCGCCTCGCGCATAGCGGCGACGCAGTCCGCGACGAGCTCCGGCGACCGCATCAGCACAGCGCCGAACGTGCCCGATTGCACCCTGTCCGACGGGCAGCCACAATTGAGATCGATCTGATCATAGCCCGCCTGCTCGCCAAGCCTCGCCGCCCGCGCGAGCTCCTCCGGATCCGACCCGCCAAGCTGCAGCGCGACCGGATGCTCCTCAGGGTTATAGTCGAGCAGATGCAGCGCCCCGCCGCGCACGAGCGCCGGGGCCGTGACCATCTCAGAATAAAGCAGTGCCCGCCGCGACAGCAGCCGGTGCAGATAACGGCAGTGCCGGTCGGTCCAATCCATCATCGGCGCAATAGACAGTCTCGCCGCGCTCAAAGCGGTTGATTTATATGCGCTTTCCGTCATTTCCGAGTCATACTATCTTTGCCCATTTTGGCCCATTTACCCCTGTTTAGCCATACCGTATGACTCCGAGTCATACTGGATTTGGCGGAGTCATACGAGATGGCAAGCATCAGAGAACGCACCCTCAGGGATGGGTCGAAGGCATACCTTGTTCAGATAACCCGGCGCAAGGCGGGGGTCAGTGAATCCCGGCAGTTCGACAAGCGCAAACCGGCAGAGACCTGGGCGAAGAACCGCGAGCGGGAGATTGACGAGGACATCAAGGCGGGCCGCAAGGTCAGGACGCGGAAGGAGAAGCGCGCGACACTCGGACAGGCCATCGACGCCTACATCGATGGGTCACGCCGGGAAATGGGTAGGACGAAGGCTCAGGTTCTCCTGACGATCCGCAATGAGTATGAAGTCTCGGACATGGCCTGCGACGAGATTACGACGAAGGACATCGTGCGGCTTGCAGAGGAGCTGCATCAGCGCCCCGGCTTGTCGTCGGCCTCCACGGTGATGAACTATCTGTCGCATCTATCGTCGGTCTTCACGCACGCCCGTGTCCTATATGGATACACTCTCGACCAGCAGGCCATGAAGGACGCAATGGTCTCGCTCAAGCATCACGGGATCGCGGCGAAGTCCGCAAGCCGTGACCGTCGCCCGACCTTGGACGAGTTGAACCGCTTGATGGAGCATTTCGCCTCCGCGAGCGCGTTCAATCCTAGATCTCTACCGATGCACAAGGTCGTCGCCTTCGCGCTATTCAGCACCCGTCGACAGGCAGAAGTGTGCCGGATTGGCTGGAACGACTACGACCCCGACGCCCAGCGCATCATGGTCCGAAAGATGAAGAACCCTGGCGACAAGGGCGGGTTAGATACCGTGGTCGGCCTTCCGGACCCCTGCTGCGCGATCATCGCGACTATGCCCCGGACCAAGAATCGTATCTTCCCGTTCAACAGCGATACGCTCAGCAGGCGTTTCACAGACGCCTGCAAGGTGTTGGAGATCGACGACCTGCACTTCCACGACCTGCGCCACGAGGGTGCGTCACGCCTAGCAGAGATGGGCTGGAGCACCTACCAGATCAGGCATGTAACAGGGCACAGATCGGTCGCCAGCCTCGACCGCTATACCCATGTCCGCGCGATCGGCGACAAGTATGCGGGATGGGAGTGGATAAGGGAGGTCACAAGCACGGGGTGACGAGGCCAGGTCTCGCTGACGCGAGGCCTCATCCGCAGAGCCTCCCTCCAGCCCCGCCCAGCGCGGCACCTCGGCAACATGGTGGCTGGTTGAGTAGCTGGGTTTGGCAATGGACCGAGGTGATCCCCTGTAGGACGCTTGTGATCTTAACCCCCTCTAGCTTTAGCTTTGAGCTTGCATGACCGCTCCGGCCACCCCGTCGCAGTATACCTCAACCAAAACGTCAACCGTGGGCTGTTCCTGCACTCATGAAGCCTTAACCAACCTGTCGCCGTTCGGACGCCATCAGCTCGGGGAAGCCCCATCAGAGGGTGCATTCGCGCCCAACCAGCCACCACATATTGCGCCCGGCTGGCTGCATGTGTCATGTTGGGCGAGAGACGTTTTCCCCTTCACGAGATCCAGACCGCTTATCCTACCGAGCAAACCACCCCTATTAATGCCTCAGCAGTCTGCATGGGCTAGGAATCGATCCATGCCGCCCCGCTCATTTTCCGGCATGACAACAAAAATCAAGCAAGGCAGGGAGGCCCGAACACATGTCATTCCGGTACATTGGCTCCAAGGCGCGTATCGTAGAAGCCATTATTGATCACATCGGCGCGCCCGACGGCGGTGTATTTGTGGATGCCTTCTCTGGAACAGGTGCAGTAGCCGAAGCGGCGTCTCGCGCGGGCTGGCCTGTTCACGTGAACGATCACTTGGCTTCGTCGGCCATCATGTCCTACGCGCGCGTGACATCTAAAGCCGACATTCCCTTTAAAGGACTTTCGGGCTATCGCAACGCAATTGCTGATCTTAATGAATCGCCGCCCGTACGCGGCTTCATTTGGCGCGAGTACAGCCCGGCATCTTCAGATCATTGCGGCGTCTCCCGGATGTATTTCACCGAAGAGAACGCTCAAAAGATCGATGGCATGCGGCAGAAAATCCGCGCCTGGCGGCAAAACGACATAGTCACGTCACATGAAGAGCGCGTTCTTATTGCAGATTTGATGCGCGCTTCAAACCGTATCGCGAACACCGCTGGAACCTATGGCTGCTTCCTGTCCAAATGGCAGAGGCAAGCACTTGATGCCTTGGTCATCGAACCGGGCGAGTATCTCGACAGCTCGCCGCACGCGGCCATGAGCACGCGGGACGTTCATCAGGTGCCATGCACACCGGAGGATACGGTATATCTAGACCCTCCCTACACTAAACGCCAATACGCAGCCTATTACCATATCCTTGAAACCATCGCACTTGGTGATGAACCTCAGGTTGAAGGGGTCTGCGGCATCCGCCCCTGGCGTGAGAAAGCATCCGACTTTTGCTATAAGCTGAGGGCCGCGAAGGCTATTGAGCGCCTTGTTTCGGAACTTCCGGCCCGCCGCATTTTCCTCTCCTACAGCACCGAAGGTCATGTCCCGATTAAATCCCTCTCCGATTCACTGTCTGGGGTTGGAGAACTCAGCGTGCACTCACTCCATAAAATCGGTCGCTATCGCCCCAACAAAGCCGCCAGCAACGCCGCCTCCGAAGTCGGAGAAGTGCTTTTCTGTATCAAAAAGACCAACGAAGCAAAGCGTGTCGCCGCATGAAGCCGTTGAATACAACTGAGGGTAAGCGCCTTTCAAAAGCCGATGCCTACATATCGCAATGCCTAAGATGCTATAACGGAAATAACGAGGAATTGCGTTTCCAGCTATTGGAAGCGGCGTCATCCCGCATTGGCGGCTTTGACTTTCAAGCATTCTGCTCGAAGTTTGGGATCAATTCCTTGATAGGGTCTGAGCGCCTGCTAGACGATGCGAAAGCGCTTGTTCACCTGTTGCATGATACCGGCATCCATCCTTCGCTTTGCTTGAGCGCTCTGGCTCGCGAAGCGCTGGATCATAGTAAGCAACGAAATAGCGGTGCGTATCACACGGACTTTCGGCTTGCTCTGCATCTCGCTCATAGCGTTGAGGCGCATTTTACGAAAGGGGCAAAGGTTCTCGATCCGGCCTGCGGTGCCGGGATATTGCTGACAGCCGTTTCCATCGTAGCCTGTGGACCGGATCGCCTGCTGGCCAGCGAATGGCTTCGCGAGTCCGTCTATGCCGCCGACCTTTCACCGCTCGCTCTACGTGGTACTCGGCTTTCACTTGCGTCGCTCACCGATGACCTGGACGCCATTGCAGCGATGTATGCCCACTGGCGAGCACAGGACAGCCTGCTTGCCCCTGACGCCACTTGGCTTGAGTTAAGCAAGGATGGCTTTGACGTTGTTATCGCGAACCCTCCTTGGGAAAAGGTCAAGCTTACAAGGCATGAATACGCCAAAGCGAACGGCGAAACCCGGGACTATGGAACGAGCTACCGACTGCAATCGCTTGCTGGGTACGAAGAAGCCAAAACCGAGCGCGCCGCAATGGCGGGATCACTGATTGAGCGCTACCCTGTCCTGGCGAAAGGCGAGCCTGATCTCTACGTCGCTTTCGCCGAGCTTCTCTACAAGCTGACGCGCGCAGGTGGGCACGGTGCTCTCTTGGTTCCGGCAGGTCTGATCCGCTCTCTCAGCACTGAAACTCTGCGTCGGGCACTCGTTGAGGGTACGGATGATCTTGCCTTCACCGTGATGGAAAACCGTGCACGGCATTTCGCTATCGACACGCGTTTCAAGTTTTTAGTTGTAAATTACCGTCGAAAGGCGAGTTCCAGAAAGGCGCTCGCCGCAGTGAAGATTGGCCATGCAACCGCCGATAGCGAGCGCGTAATACCCGCACCGCAGGTACGTCTTGCGCTCAAAGGTATCGAGCATTTGCGCTCTGACCTTACTCTTCCCGAGGTACGCTCGGCAGAGGAATGGCATCTGTTCAAGAAAATGCAGAATGGCGGGTTGGTGATCTCATCAAAGGATTCCCCTTGGTATCCTGAGTTTTGCCGTGAGATTGATATGACTCATGGCCGCCGCCATTTCGTTAAACGGCCGGAACAAGGATGCCTTCCGGTCATTGAAGGCCGAATGGTCCAACCACACCGTCTAGGGTGCAAATCTTATGTCTCTGGTGAAGGACGAAGTGCCGTTTGGCACAACCTCCCGCCAGGACAAAGTCGGGTCGCTCCACAGTTCTGGCTGCCGCTAAGCGCAGCATCCGCAGAGGCCACGAGGCGCTCTCGGCGCATGCGCGTGGGCTTTTGTGATATTACAGGGCAAACGAACGAGCGGTCTATGATGGCTGCGTTGATCCCGCCAGAAGTTATATGCGGGAACAAGGTTCCGACGATTTCCTTCCCCAATGACCCATCGGATGATCGGCTTTTCCTTTGGCTTTCTATTGTCAACTCGCTACCCTTCGATTGGCTTCTTCGGCGCATCGTCACGACGACGGTAAATTATTTCGTCCTGCTCTCCCTTCGGCTCCCCAACCTTGACATCAATTCTCTCCCTGCGCAGCGCCTGATTGGCATCGCCCGAAAGTTGCATGAGCTAGACCAGACAGAAAATTCTAGCTTCGAGAATGTCTGGCGCATTGCCGGACTGCGCTGCGAAGCGGACGTTCTGGTCGCACGCGCCTATGGTTGTTCCGAGGATGACCTACGACTCATATTGCGGGACTTCCCCCTATTGGACCGCGGCCAACCCGCAATACAGGGCGAGAGATCGTCCACCATCACAGAAGACGTCCTGCTTTCGGCTTGGCTGCGGAACGCAGAAACGGGAAGTGAACGAAGCGCCCGGCGTGTAGAACGCGCGCGCAAACTCGGCGCTATGCCCTATGTCAGCTCCGAGTTTGTCAGCAGCATCCAAGAAAAACCAACGAGGTTGTTTGGTGAGCAGTAGCACGACAAGAGTTGATCGCTTGGTCCTTTTCAATATCGAAGATGGCGATCGTAGGAAGTTTATTGCCAAGTCAAATGATACTGCCAGTGGTGGCGGCGCACGTGATCTACGGTTTCGTCCGGAAACAGAATTCCTTCCTCTTTTCCGCCGGATGTTTCCTACCAAAACAACCAAGATGCGCTCGAAGGGAGGAGTCTCTTCTCAGATCGAGGTGCTTAGCGGGACTGTAAATTGGTATTCCGTGTCGGGCACTGAAAGCGCTAACATGGAAGTCTGGCCTTCGACGGATTCACGTCCAAACGAGAGCCGGTTAGCCAAAATTTACAAGTACGGACTCCATGGGTTGATCCAAAACGACCCTAACGGCGGACGTTCGATTTTCTTACTGCTCCAGCAGGCTAATGGCGATCTTTGGCTGTATTTTACCACCGAGACGAGCCTTCTTACCCAAAACTGGGACCCGAAGATCAAGAAGTTTGCTCAGGATTGGTTCGACGACGGGTGCAAGTCAGCCTTTCTAGACCTGGTAACAAAAGAGCAATACCCACATGTCTGACGCCAACGACATCCTCGACCTGCTTGAAAACCGCCGCAACGTCCTGCTCGCAGGGCCGCCGGGCACGGGCAAGTCTATGCTGCTGAGCGAGGTTGCGAGCCTCTTCGAGGCCAAGGGGCACTCCAGCACGCCGACGCATCAACCAGGTGCACCAGTTCCCATCCCGCCAACGCCCACGACAACCCTACCGGGTGCAATCGGGACGTCCGCCCACCGGAAGGTCTTTCGCTGCGTTCTTCATCAGTCCAGCAAATACCGGGATTTCCTGACAGGCGTGATGCCAGACGTACGCGTCGGCACGCCGCCGGGCACCTTCAGAATTACCGAAGGCATTCTCTACCGTGCAAGTGAGTATGCAAAGCAGCCGGACAGTGCAGCGCTACTTATTATCGATGAAATCAACCGCGGCCCGACCGTACAAGTATTCGGCGGAGCTATCGTGGCCATTGAATCCGACAAGCGCCTTGCGCCGGACGGTAAGCGGACGGCTGCAACGCAGTTCTTCGATCTAATCAATCCGGTGGACGGCGATCTGATCGAGTATGCTTTTCCATCGAGGCTCTACATTCTTGCAGCAATGAACCAGGCGGATGTCTCGGTCGAGCCGCTGGATGTAGCCTTCCTTCGGCGTTGGGCTCCCTTCAATCTGGAACCCAAGTCTTCGGTTTTGCGGGCGCATTTCGGTGTTTCCGCGACACCTATGGGGAGTTTGCCGCCGAGCCCAAGTTCCGCAGACGATGTGAGCGAGGCTGCGATCCAGGCTCTTGACGCGATAAACCAAAGAATTGCGCTCGGACGAGGGCCGGAATTCAGGATTGGTCACGGCGTACTGATGACCAACAATGCCAAGCCCTCAAACTTGGCTGACGCTCTTGCGCATTTTGCGACAGCATGGCGGACGGTCAAAAATCACATCGATGAAGCGTTCTTCGGTGACGTACGCGGATCCGCCATCGTCTTGAACGCAGATCGAGGCTTGGCCGGAAACCCCTACAGCTTGGAAGAGACGTCCTTCGGGGATGCCCCCCGCGCCATGATCAATGGTCCGGTGAGCATTGATGCTTCGCAGGTTTATGATCTGTTCGTCGCCCTGTCCCAAAAGGCTGTGTAGTCGCCATGCGCCCATGGCAGCGTTTCACAGCTATTGAGTATGCGAAACCTTTGGCCCTACATGAGGAGATTGCCAAGCGCAGCAATGTTTCGGCGTCCACCGCGCGCGAACTTTTGCTCCGGGCCGGAGACCGTGTGCGCGGTATCCTCGGACTGGAGAACGTTCCGCTATCCATTAATGCCGACCGCTTTCAGTTTCAGAACGTGGCGGGTTTGCTTGTCCTGGCGTCAGGTCTGGAACTCGAAATTGCGCCTAAATTTCTCGGCAATGCACCCGGATGGCGTGAAGATTTCTTCCTTCTGGCCACGCTTTCACATCATGGGCGATTACTCGACAACGAGGGACTGAAATCATCGGCCCGCGCGAACTCCGATCTTGCAACGCTGATCGGGCGCTCTCTTATCGAGATGTACTGGAAGAACCAGCGTAGACCCCTGCGAACCTATCGCCGCTTGTCCCACAGCGAGTTTACCATTGAAGGGGATTTTGATCCCGAGGATTTATCTGTCCCAACGGAGGAAGGATTTCCGCAATCGGTGACGTCGTTCACCCGCGAAAATCCCTACAATGCAGTAATCAGGGCGGCTGCGGCAGGTCTTGCACCTATTGTTCCCGACGTCGAAACCCGCGTGCGTCTTGAGCGTCTTGCGCAACATCTGCCGCATCAGCATAGGCCATCACGTCTGCAGGATCGACGTCTGCCGAGCCGCTCGCGCGCTTGGCAACCGACATTCGATCTTTCTCTCGACATCCTGCGGGGGCTCGGCGGGGCCTATGATCCAAAGAATGCACTTGCCCCAGGCTACGTCATGCAGACATGGCAGGTTTGGGAGCAGCTCGTTTCGCTATCACTCCGCAATGCGCTTCTGCCAAAGAACGTATTGCTCCAGTCACCAAATAGGCTTGGGACTCGGACCCAGGGTGGCGTTGTCAGAGTGCTCAACGTCGTTCCCGACGCGATCGTTACGATTTCTGATAATTCTGGATCACGCCGGGTCATCGTAGACGCCAAATATAAGGGGCACGTGGATCGCTCTGCCACATTAATTTCCAATGCGGACATATACGAATCTCTCGCATTTTCGCGCGCAACGGGGATCTCCGAGGTGGTGCTTGTCTATCCAAGGCCCTTGGAAGGGACACCTTCCCATAGGGACAAGGTTGGACACGCAGCCGAATTTGCCAGAGCTGTAGCAGATGATGTTCTAATCCGAGCGGTAGAACTCAGCGTTTGTGGCATTTCAGAACAGCGTGGCTTGCAGATCTTCGCCAATGCGCTTGCAAAAAGTCTTTAACGGCCTCTTTGACGCCCTCCTGCCGGTCGAGCAATCGGTACCCAAGCCCCGGCATAGCCGTCGGGCGCGATTGATCTCCTGCCGGTTGCCTCCCCAGGAGCAAGTGGCCATGACGGTTCGGCGATCCGTCGGGCAGGTCAGTCGAAAACGGCCAAAACCGCCCGGTGTGCTGAGCATCTTCCAGTGAGGTGGCCCTCTGCATGCGTCGCTTATCATCTATTCCGAAAACTACGCCGGCGTCAGGAGGCGGACAGAATGTCCTTTAACTCAGGATCGACGGCTGCATCGAAGCGCCGGAAAGTTTCCAACATCCAAGTGATGACCTCGCCCCACCTGCGCTCGCAACTGATCGACGCCTCGCGGTAGATACCAAACTGATTGCGCTCCATACGCCACTCCAACTCATGTTCAAGACGGTCGTGAATGCGCGCCCTTCGCGCATAGAGCGCGTCCAGCACAAATCTCGACTTAGGGAAGTACATCCCTACTGCAGCCTCTTTAAGGTCAAGACTTAGGAGATGACCCACCCCCTCTTTGCCACTCCAATAGCGCAGCATTTTAGGGGCTTTTGCAGGATTTCGGTTCACAAACTTGTCCAGACCGGAAGACTGAAACGCTTCCATTTGCTTAGTCCAAAACCGAATGTAGGTCTCACTACGGTCCGGCGGATCTCGCCCCAGCCTTTCCGCACATTTATAGCCATCCATCGTCGATTGCTCTGGCGGGAAGACCTTATCCAAAGTGCATATGATTTCCTCGCAGCAGTGAGACAATCTTGCGCAATACAAATCAATCTGAACGTCAGGGTACATCTCCGAAGCGAGGTACAAAACCGGATCAGAAAATTCCTCTGCGATCAAAACACCTTTGGGCTGCAAACTTAAGTTAAGTGAAAGTCGTTCCGGATCGGGCTGCCCTGTAAACTTGCAGATGTCCTGCTCCGCTTCTACCCTTGGCCTCCCTTCAGCCGCATAGAAATCCGATGCAAACGTTACGATCTCCAGTGTGCCCAGCGACCTAGCGTAAAGGACGTATTTCAATATCTGACTAAACGCGGCGGCTTCCGCCTTATTACACTTGTATTCAACGACAACGATTTGCCCCTGTTCGGTAAGCCCGATTTGATCCGCAAAACCGCTGTAGACACGAGAAATGCGTGATTCCTTCGCGATGGTCATTATTTCAAGCTCGCTCGCGAGAGCTTCCCGAAATTGCATTTTGAAGTCGGCCTCCGAAGTGCCCAATTCCGAAAGTGAGATGTGCCGCATCGGCTCGTATCCATTATCGCGAAGCACAAACATCTTAGTTGGGCTGCATTTCATCAAAGCGATTTTCCTCCTGGCGGTACGGAACAAGGCGTGCGCATCAGCGGTACCTCAGCTACTGAAGCGGAAGCATAAAAATCGTGTGCTGCGATGTGCGGGTACTTCAAGCTACCAGCCCGACACCCAAGTGTCACGATAAATTTCGAATGTTATAAATGACTTACAAGACGTCACGTTTCTTGACCGAGACTAAATCGGCTTGCAAGCTGACCTTACGCTAATCGCAAATGACGTAGCTCTGCGGTCTCAAGAACTCGATCAATACGATAGGATCGTGGCAGATCCGGGCTCCGTCCTTCTCGACAATGTAGCCGAACAAGGCGCCATTGAAGTTCACCCATTGCGCGGACCTGGGCGATGCCTACGGTGGCCAGTACGGCAGCAAAACGCAGAGCAAAGCCGAAGAGCGTGGAGCCTGTATTGCGCTTCGCAGTCGTGTTCCTTGGTCCGATAATTTTGGGCTACATACCTAACTAGCCAAATTCTCCTTGCGCACTTTGGCTAGTTAGGTTACTTATGATGCAGAAGGAGCTTGCCCCATGTCAAAGCCCGAAACCCTCTCTGCCTTTGAGTTCTTCCGTAAGTTCCCGGATGACGAGGCCGCGCGCAAATTCTTTGAAGGAAAGCGTTGGGTCGATGAGCCGGTTTGCGGGCATTGCGGATCGGTCAACGTGGTCGAAGTTAAAGATCACAGGCCGATGCCCTACCGATGCCGTGACTGCCGGAAGCACTTCAGCGTCCGCACTGGCACTGTGCTGGCCGAAAGCCGTCTCCCATTGATCACGTGGCTCCTTGCCATCTTCATGCTCACCAGCGCCCGTAAGGGTATCCCCAGCACCCAGATGGCCCGTGAACTTGGCGTTACTCAGAAAACCGCATGGTTTCTTGCGCAGCGTATCCGCGAAACTTGGCTGAAAGACCGCGATGACCACATGGACGGTCAGATGCAGGTTGCATGAAACCTACATGGGCGGCAAAGAAAAGAACAAGCACGCCAATAAGAAGCTTCGCGCGGGTCGCGGCACAGTTGGCAAGACTCCCGTGGTTGGCGTTCGCGGCCAGAACGGTGAAGTTCTAGCTATCGTAGTCGAGAACACCAAAGCCGCCACCCTTGAGATATTCGTCCGCGAAAACTGCAAGTCCGGTGCGACCATCGTTACCGACACGCACGGCGGTTACAACAATCTCGCCGCGCAGAGCTATGACCATATCCGCCTGAACCACTCCGCTGTCGAGTACCTCCGCGACATGGCGCACACCAACGGCATCGAAAGCTTCTGGACGCTTCTTAAGCGCAGCTACATTGGGATCTACCACTACATGAGCGCCAAGCACCTGCACCGCTATGTGAAAGAGTTCTCCTTCCGCCACAACACGGCGCAGATCGGCACCATGGAATTCATTAAACTGACTATCGAGCGCATGGCCGACAAGCCGCTGACATACAGGAACCTGAGAAATGCCTGATAAGAAAGACACGATTGCCCCTATCGAGGCGACCTTTGAGGAAGTGGTTGGGTCGGTTGCGCCGCGGGTGACGCCTGGCAAGGGCCCCGACATTGTGCCAGAGAACGAACGGGGGTCTCTGGCTGACAACGAAGCAACGCATCGTGGCAAACTGAGGATCGGACCCGTCGAAATTCCCTGTGCGGTCCTGAAAGACGGGCGGCGCGTTTTGTCTGGTACGGGGATTGCCAATGCTCTTGGAGGGCGAAGTGGCGCGGCCAAGAGGCTGAAGACAGAGGCGGAAAAAGGCGGGGCCCATATGCCTGTATTCCTCGCTTCAAAAAGCCTTTTACCTTATGTTTCAAATGAGTTAACAGAAGGGCCCTTGAAGCCGATTACTTACCAGTCGGGTGAGGGCGAAGTGGAAGGCTATGCCGCAGAGGCATTGCCGGAAATTTGCAACATCTGGCTTCAAGCACGCCAGGATGGCGCTCTAAACCCTCAGCAAGCCGACCGGGCCCAAGCGGCTGAAATCGTCATGCGCGGTCTCGCAGAGTTGGGCGTGATTGCGCTTGTTGATGAAGCAACCGGATACCAAGACACACGCGATCACGACGCGCTTCAAGCGATCTTGGACAAGTACCTGCGGAAGGAGTTTGCTGCTTGGGCCAAGCGTTTCCCGGATGCATTTTACCGCGAGATATTTCGCCTTCGAGGATGGAGTTGGAATGCTATGTCTGTTGCTCGTCCTGGCGTTGTCGGGAAATACACCAATGACATAGTATATGAGCGCCTAGCGCCCGGCATCCTTGATGAACTCCAGAAGATGAACCCGACGCAGGAGGAAGGCGGAAGGGCCCGGAAGCATCACCAGTTTCTCACGGACGACATAGGCCACCCAGCGCTTGCCCAGCACCTCCACGCCGTCATCGGCCTTATGCGCGCATCCGCGACGTGGGAGCAATTCATGACGATGCTTAATCGAGCGTTCCCGAAGAAGGGCACCCAGCTAGAACTTCTCTTAGACGAATACGACTACTGAGCGATGTGCTTTTGAGCGAATGCCGACACCAAAGCCCCCAAGCTTCCGGAGAAAACAACTGTTTGAATCTTCGACAACTGCAATTCGGTGAGCCAACCCCATGGCGTCAGGAAGTGGAAAAGCCAAACCCCCATGCTGGCAACGAAAACCGCCGCAAAAAACCACATCAGACACACAGCTATGCGACCAGAGTTCCGAAGCAAGCGCAACGTATTCTCGTCCTTGGTGCCTTTAAGGGAAGCCGGATCAGGCCACTTTGAAACTTCGTTCTTCGCGGCTTGATCAGTTTCCCATTCATGGCCCTTTGCCCACTCAGTGGGCGGCGGCGGTGGCTCGTCTTGCATCTAAACCTTGCTGATAATGCTCACGGATAAAATCGTCTGGGATTTCTATGTTAAGTACATTTGGACGATACACTCGATGCCATGGCGTGCCAGATCGGTGAGTGAGGTTCGACAAGGCGATGCCGGAATATTTTCCGTAATTTTCGACGATGCTGTCGAGAAACACTTCGAGGTCAGGGCGTGAGATCGGAGCGTCTGCGATGAGATGGGCGGGGATTGCAGACCCGCCGAAGTGTTTCGTGGCTTGGTAAAGGTCTGGGATCACCGGGCCATACTTCCATGCTTCAATGCGTTCGTTGAACAGCTTGCTGCCCTGCATAGCCAAGTGCCACCCATAAGCAATGTAGACGAGTTTCATGAGCTGCATCGGCGTGAGCGAAATCCCCCGCCTCTTAGCGAGTTTAAGTACGTCGTCTGCGATGGTCTGTGCCGACATGGTAGCCTCCCGTACGGAACATAGTATAGCTCGGACGGATCGCCAAGGCGCGGGGATTGGCTAGTTAGTTATATTGACCCCAAAATTCTGCGCTCTCCTGGTGTGCTGCGCATTCCTGGTTCAACAGGAACTGACGGGAGAGGATCTCCTTGTGGGAGATCTTGCCGGCGAGTCAGACACCGCACTAACCGCGCAGGCAACCAGGCAGCGAATCCGGGATTCTGCCGAAGTTAGGACCAAGCACGAGCGTAGGCACCCCTCTCTGCGGTCCGTTCCATTGCTTCTTGGGCAACTGCAACGTGGGCTGAAGACCGGCTGCGGCCCAGCTACTGCGGCGCGTTCGAGCGAAGGCGGGGTAATCCCCCTCTGGGTCCCCCGCTCGACAATCTCGCTTGAGTGCTGGGCTGACGCGCCTTGCCAGCCTTTCACTACTTGCGCACCTCTCAGCAATATTCTTTTATCGCCGCACGGGACGCTCAAAGCGAGCCGGGTAAGTTGCTTTCGCGATCTGGAGGCACAGCCCTATAGCAACGGCAAAGCCCGCCTAGCGCTGGACTGAGCGAGCCTGTGGCGCGATGGCACTGCTTGTTGTCGATGGGTCAGCGACGCCGTGGTCGGAGGTCTGACGGGCTTTGAGGTCGGTCTGGTGAGCGGCGTCAGCCGCATCCAGATCGGCAAGTCAGGATGCGGCTGTTTTGTTAAGACGGATGCCCTGTTGCTTCGCAATCCGATACACAGACTGTCGATGGATGCCCATGGCCTCTGCAATGGCCGTGGGGCCATGGCCTTCCCGCGCCAATGCCTTGATCTGATCAGCGTTGATGGTTGCGGGACGCCCCTTGAAAGGGCTGTCCTCTCCCCTAGAAAGGGCTGCGTCGATGCCCTCGCGCTGACGTGCCTTCCTGATCTCCGTTTCGAACTCGGCAATCGCGCCTAGCATATTGAAGAAGAGGCGCCCCTCGGCTGTCGAGGTGTCGATGGCTTGGTCAAGTACGTGCAATTCGACTTCCTTCTCCTTAAGCGTGGCTGAGATCTGCTGGAGGTCGAGCATGGAGCGGGCCAGACGGTCGAGGCGGGTGATAACAAGCTTGTCTCCGCGACGAATGCCACGGCTCAGGAGCGCATCCAGCTCCTTTCGACCTTCGCGGCGGGTGCCGGAAACCTTCTCGGCGTAGAGATGGTCTTCCTCGACGCCTGCACGCGTGAGCGCGTCGATCTGGATGCTCAGGTCCTGGCCCCGGCTCGATACGCGGGCGTAACCTATCAATTCTCCCATGTGACGTCCTCCTTCCAAAAGTGTAACACGTGCCTATCCGCATTTAAGTTACTGTAACGTAAGTGATTCTATAAGTCTAAAAGTACACCTCAGACCACTCTTCACGTGTCACCGAAGAGTATAGTCAAAAAGTACAGGAGCGGGCTTTGGTCACGACAGGATAAAGGATACGAGCACGAGGGCGAAGGAGGCGCGTCAGCGCCATTCCTGCCACCGAGGAATGATCGACGAGCAGCAGGCGATCCAGAATTGAGAAGAATAGGAACGGTCTAGAGCTCCCAGGGCGAGGCGTTGCAAGCACCGGAGCGAGGCCAGTCGGATGGCGCGGAACAAAATGCTGACGGCGCTTGCCAGAGGGTGGATTTTCGCCGCTGTCAGACACAAAATGCTCTCCTGTCAAAACAAGCGAGCGTTAAAACAGCGTCACAGCGTAATGGTCCCGTGTCAGGTCGAATCCGAGGCTTGGGGCGACTCCGTCGCCGCTATTTCGCCAATTGCCTCGGACAGAGACATCTGGCCATAGGCCTCTGCAGCCAACTCCGGCCACGCTTCTGCGATCTCGGCGAGGATCATGTTGCGGGCCACCTGACAGGCAAACGGACGGACCTTGCCATAGAAACTGTGTAGGTTACTCAGCCTGTGGCGCGCGTGATTCACCGCAAGCCGATTCACATGCACACGCGCGGTCGGTGGCGGAGCCGCGCGATGGCGGTCTCGCCACCTTCGGCGCGCAGCAGCGCGCAGTTCTGCGAGCGACAGAGATGTGTCAATTTCGATCTCGGCGCGGAGATATGCCAGCTCGCCCGCTGAAAGGGCTCGGGGCGCTCTTCTGAACGTATCAGTCTGCTCTGCCTGCAGGACAGCAGGAAGGGCGTAGAAATGTCTCGTCCCGGACTTTGGAAAGAAACTCGCAATGAGCGAAGGGGACCACCCTCGTGAGCGGAGGTGGGAATAAGTGAGAAGCAGGACGGTGTGATCAGTCACAATGGCAACTCTGAACAATATTCTTCTTCAGATGGCCGACAGCCACCGTAGGAAGGGCTTCCGCAGATCCGCAGCGACCGGCAGTCGGACGCTCCTGAACTCGCCTTTCAGCCCATACCCTCCTTAACTTCACAACTCTCTTCAGCCTGAATCCCAAGATCCAAGAATCCAGATAGCTAGGTCAACAGAAACACCGAGACACCCTCCCTTTGGTAGCAGGCGTGGTGGGGGGGTGTCCTCCGGGCGCTACCGGGGCTGGGGGCAGTGGATTTGCCCCCCTGTGGATTCACGGCTTAAAAATCTTTTAATAACAAATACTTATATTGAGCATTCAGAATCCATGGCGTAGACTTCCTGGTGGCGACGGATTCTCGATGCCACCAGAAGTGCTGAAGGGGGGCGCTGACGCGCCCCCTAAGCCGGTTGTCACTCCGACCCGCTGTCTTGCAAAAGGATGCCCTGCCATCTCCCATGCAGAGCCCCCAGAAGCGGCGGGGTGATCGTCAATGATCATCTCCAGAGCCGTCGTCCTCACCGTTTAGAGCGAGTGCGGCAGCTACGTTAGCATCCCCCAGACACCCAGCCGGAAACTGCCAGAAGCGAATCGCATCGTGTGCAGTGCCACCGACCATCACCCGTCCGCGACCCTCTCCCAATTCGAGGTCAGGGAAGACACTCTTAAACATTGCTGCCACATCGCTATCTCCAGCCTCTCGCCGGTCACCTGCCGCACTGATGTACTCCTTGAAGGCCTGTCGCGGGACCCGGAGCCCGTCCGTTTTGCCGCTCGCACCCCCGCCAGAAAACGTCACGAATTCTCCTTCGTAGCGGAGGCTGACAGCACCTTCACGCAGGATTTCAAGGAACACACGCTTCGCCGACCGCATCGAAGATACTGCCATGAGACGACGTTCGGGCGAATCAGGCGCCAGACGGACGTTTGCCCAGCGCAGTCCCGCTGACGCGGGATCGTAGGCTTCCAGATAGGCCAGTAGCGCAGCCATCTCTTCCCCGTCAATTGCAGCGTAGACCTTTGCAAAGTAGTCGGTGTCGGCCTTGTGGATCGTACTGATCTCAAGCACGAAGTATCTCTCCTCGCTTCCGTTGCCCTCAATCAGCACGGGCGTCGGCCCGTTGGCATCGATGTAGAGGCGGAGGTAGCTATTCACGGTCTGCAGGTTCATCCCCTTAGCTTCGACCTCCATCGTTACCTGTGTCACCAAGGCCTTGAGGATGTTTGCGACGCGTCGATCCGAACCGAACACCGCCTCGGTCGCGATAGCCAGGATACACTTACTCAGGTGCTCTCCCGCGAACTGACCGGTCACATGAGCCTCATGCGAAAGCTCTTTAACGTGAGGTGCTGCGAGCGCGCTCAAGATTGCTCCAAAGGTTCCTTTGCCGGTTCGCCCTTCCCCTCGACAAACAACCGCGGTACCGGGTTTTTCGCCGGGGTACTGGACCATGTGCGCCATCCACAGCACCAGCCAATCGAACTTGCCTTGGTCTCCCTTGCAGACCACCATGAAGATGAACTCGTGGAGTGTATCCCAAGCCCCCATCTTCGCCGCCGTTCTGCGCCCTTGATATATGTTTAATACGCTCGGACTGACCCGAACCGGAGGTGGCGCGAAGACCACGCCGCTCTTGCGGGGCTCGATCTCGATGAACATCTTGGCTGGGTTCACGGTCGTAGTCTCGCCTTGCGCATTGGTGCTCGTGATCTGTCGATCGAGGTGCAGGTCGATGAAGTCCTGCTTCTGGTAGAAAACTGCAGTCGCATCCACGTCCGAACCGAAGGCACCTAGATCGGGCTTTCGCATGACGCGGAACTTTCCGTTTACGTCCACAGGTACAAACCGTTTCCCAAGGGTCGCGAGCGCCTCGCGGAGATTGCTCCCAAGCGGCGCGGTCGGGTCCATAGACTCGTGCGCGAGCTCTTCCTTTCGGATGGCCTCTGCCGCATCTCGCCTGTCATCCTCGGCCTTCTGCGCCGCATAAGCGGCCTTGTCGCCGTTGAGAAGCTCCTTGCCACGCTTTTTGAGGCGCTCGCGCTCGTTGTGATTGAAGCGATCCTTAACCCCTTGCATCAACTCCTCGAGCTTCCCGAGCGCCTTTGCCTTGTTTCCTCCCTTCGCCACACTGGCGTAGAGAGCAGCGAAGTGATCGTCGGTTGCGTGGTCGTACTCGACCACCGCCTTGAAAGCGCGCTTCACAGCCTGCGGCGAGCCGAGGTAGCCGATCTCGATTTCCTCTACGACGCCGTAGTCGGTCGGATGGGGCGGCTCAATTTCCTCGTCACCCACGTCATCGGGGTAGAGGCTGGGGTCACAGAGAACGGCGGACAGAGTGGCGTACCCGTCGGGCAGAAAGGCCTCGCCCGCGATGATTGCGTCATCCATCAGCTTGATGTGGTCCCAGGTGTAAACGCCCCGGCAATGATCGTGTTGGCAGGCGATTACGATACGTTCTTCCCCATCACCGTCGCCCTTGGCCCAGCACCCCACATCATCCTCATCACCCGGGTTCGAGTGGTTTGCGTCGTTCGGGCATAGGATCGCCACACCATCGCCCGCCCCACCGCGCGTCGGCCAGCCGAACATGTCGAGCAAGACTTCGACGGAAACCAGCTCGCCGAAGTCTTCCCACCAAGCGAGGCTATCAAACCCGTCCGAGAGAATTGCCGGTTCGCCAGTCTTCCGGCCCGTGAGGTCGGCATGGTTCCCGCTGATGCGGTGCCTCTTCCTACGGTACTTCGACGGATCTCCGCGTGGCGCGTCCTGTGTGGCCAAGAGCTCGCCCGCGATAACATAATGGAAGTATTCAACGTCGTCGGTGGGGCGGCGTGGCGGGTGCTGAATCTGATTCAGGTTCGCGCCCGAGACGTCGAAATCGGACAAACTGAGGATTTCTTCGGTGATACCGACATAAATCTCCTCATACTCCCTGACGGCCGCGGTCCGTTCCTTCTGCTGCTCCTTCGGCAACTTGCGTGCGTTGTCGCTCGGGTGCGGGAGAACGAACGGCTCCTCGAAAAAGATAAGCACCCGAAAGCGGTCGCCGGTCGCGGTCTTCTTCTTGGCATGGGAGTGGGTAGTATAGATAACCGCCAGATAGCCCGCCTCCGCGAGGCGGTCTCGGACTGCTTTGACCTTCTCGGTTCCATCTACATCAACCGCAAAGACGTGGATCGTATCGATCTGATCTTTCAGGCGGGGGGCATGGCGTTTCTTGACGCCATCCGTCCCGGTATGAGATTTCCTCCCGCGGCTTACGCCATACGAAACCGCAAACCCGTGCTTGTCCGCCTCGACAGGATGGCGCGTGAGGATGCCGTCTAGGATTTCCTCCACCTTTCCATCTTTGCGCCGCCACTTCGTTGCGGGCACCCGATAGTGGTCAGCCGTCAGGACGGAAATCGCCGCGCCGAGCGCGGCTTTCACCTCAGGCTTATCGAAGTCGCCGATCTTCACAGCGGCGTTCCACATTCGGCCCGCGGCTTCAGCCTCTTCGCGCTCCTGTACATCGTAGCGCGTTTCCAGCGCGCCCTGTTCGATCAACTTGCCCAAACTTGCAGGCACAACTTCTTCGTTCCCGCCTCCGGCGGGGTTCACATGGATACTCATGTCCTATACGATCTCGTTAGTTCGACGTTAGATCAGCCGCCCTGACCCACGCGCCAACGTGGGTCATATAAAGGGCGGCTGTTCGCGTTTTGTAGCACAGCGACAGCAATCAAGGCAAGATGAAAGCCATCTAAGTGATTGATATTACTGCACTATGCAACTTTCATCTTGACGAATAAGAAGCTCGGGCCGGCCTTCACTCGGAAGGAACATCAGCTCATCGCGCGACCACCATCGTCCCGCGAAACTCAAAGTGGCCCTCTTTCGAGAGACAACTTTCTCGTCGCACCATAGCCACTCCCCCAAGAAGCTCCGCCCCCAAAAGCCAGCACCCAACGCCGCGACCTCAGCAAGGATAGGGTCGCGGCATGCAGTTACGAGCGAGTCGAAATCGAGCAGCAGCGACACATCCTTGCCCTTGGCCTCTTGCAGTGCGTGCTCCGCAACGGCCGCGATTACAGCTTCGGCCTCAGAGTAGCTGCGGTGTGCATGCAGAAGTGCCCAAGCCAGCTCCTTGGCGCTCGCGGCGTCCGTCGGCTTGTCGCTCGCACCGGCGACTTCCAGGGCATAGAATGCCATCCGAAATCGGCGTGCGGTGTTGGTGTGAGACATAATTTGTATCCTCGTACATATGTTTGTCCTCGTGGTGATGGTGGCAGGCGGGCGCAGCTCGAAAACCTCTGGGCTGCACAAGCTTGGGGCCCGCCTGTTGATTGCCGGAGAATCCGGTAGTGACCGAGGCACGACCAATCGAGCGCGAAAGTCGTGCCTCGGTCTACCGCGCTGCCCCCGACGAACAGCGCGGATTTGAAGTGAGAAAGCTCCTCCGAAGGGCACGGTTTGGCCCTCAGCGCCTGGAGGTCGCCTCCAAGAGCAAGGGGCCGCGCGAGGAGCCAAATCGCGCGCAGAATTCCTGGTCGCTCGCCGCAAAGCGATCTAACTCAGAGGACACCCCCGCAGCGGCGGCATCGATGGCCCCGTCCGAGCCGATGCGCTCGGTCTAGCGCCAGCAGCCACTTCGCCGCAGCTTCTGGGTCTGAGGTAATCTCCTGGGCGCTCTTGAGACCCGTATCAGTGCGGCCATGCCGTGAAACCATTCCCGCTGACGCGGGGGCTTCATCGAGGGCCTTGTCTAGCCTCTGAAGAGCGCCGGAGAGAACCGACGCCTCTTCGATGAGGCGAGGGAGAGCAGCCTTCGCATTCCGAACCATATCCTGAGCACACTCCCGCATCTCCGCGAGGGATGCTTGGATTACCATTGCCAGCGCGGCGATGTTCGTCTCCTGCGCGGCGGTCATTTGGTTTCCTCGTCGAGGAAGTCGGCCAGCTCGGCCATGGCGACTTCGCGGCGCTTCACCACCTCCTTGGGGGCTTCAGATATGCGTTCCTCAGGAGCGCGGTCGGTACAGGAGCACAATGGGAGAGCCTCCAGCAGGGTCGCCAAGCCGGCCTTTGCGCGGGACCCGTCAAGCGGGATCGTCGCGGGTGGCCTCATCCGCCCGGATCGCCCGACATGGCGTGTAATTTCCTTACGTAGGGCGGAGAGGTGCTGCGAGGGCGCTCCCGCCTCCTCGGCGGCCCTGTGAGCCTCGGCAAGGGTATCGGTGACCTCCGACATCAGGCGATGAAGGTCGGCTCCTGACAGGGGCTCCACCCGAGCCCTGCGGGATTTTCTGAGATGCAAGACTCGCGCATCTACATCGGGCCGCTTGGAGAGCCGATGTGCCCGCGCCCGGACCGAACTGGACTCCGCGTCGATTCCGTCGAGCGCCGTCTCGAAGGACAGGAGGTAAGCCTCACTCGCGGCGACACCCGCCGCCACGTCCTGACAGAACTCCTCCACTTCTGGCTCCGGATGCGGCTGCTCCGGAACCCACGTCGGCGGCGGCTTAGAGGCCACGGGTGTCGTGCGAGACATGGGTCAGTCAAGGCCGAGGCGGCGCGCTTCATTGATCCGCGTGTGGCGCGGAAGCGCGTTGATCCGGGCCAGGTCTTCACCCTTGTGATCATCATCGGCACTGGAATTATAGACCATTTGGCCGATCTCGCTGAGCTTGACGCTTTCGACCGTCTCGCGAACGTCCAGTACGGCCTCGCCACCTTCGACGTGCACAACATACGCAGTAGACCTGCGCGCTTCGGCAAGGAGGTATTCCATCGCCTTCTCAGTCGTAGCAGGGTTGTCGCGCATCAGCGCCATGAGGACCATTCGGTCTGCCACGACGGCGCGCATCTCTTTATCGTTCATCTCTTTTCCTTTTTAGAGAAGGGGCGTGGCGCGATCAGCGATCTGCCGCGCAATTGGGTGGGGCAGCCCGCCTGGAAGCGCGCTTTGTAGCCACCGCAGGGTGGCGTCCAGTTCAACCACGGAAGGTCCACGTCCGCCCGTCGTGGACGGAGCGACGGTCTTGCCGACCGGGGGGCGAAAGCAGCGCAGAACGACTGAAAAGTCTTCGTGACGCCATTTGAGGAGCCTACACAGCTCACGAATTTCAACATACAGGTCCACGACGGGCCTCTTTTTTGCATCGTTGGAGAGAAGAAGGCCGTCGCTCCCCCGGAGGTCCGCCTTCGATACCATCTTTATCCCACATCCATGCGAGAAAGTCAAGATTTGGCGACAAAGGCTCTTGCAATTTCAGAAATAGTATAAATCAGGATTCTGTGCGTCGATCGAATCGCCCTGGTAATGTGGCGATGTGGTCGACTGAAGGCCCGGACAAATCGAAGGCTTCGCACCATGCAAAAAACCGGTTGAAAAATAGAAAAACGTAAGCATTTTCAGATGCTTGTCAAAAATCTTGACGCTTGACACAGATCGTGGCGGCACCTAGATCACAGTCACCGAAACACAAACGGAGGGAGAAAGGCCAACTCAAACATGAAAGAAGACTGAGATATGAAAACAGCCTACCTTCTGCTCGCACGCTATGATGGTCTGCCCATCATTTCCGTTGAGGAGGTTTGCCGAGACTTCTTCCGACACCTCACGCCCGTCAAGTTCCTTCGCAAGGTCGCGGACGGGTCGATCCACCTTCCGCTGATCCGGATGGAGGCGAGCCAGAAATCGGCCAAGGGCGTCTACGTCGACGACCTTGCCGCCTATCTCGACGCCCAGCGCGCCGAGGCACTCAGGGAGTATGACCAGCTCCACGGCTGACGCCATGAAGCCCCCTGCCCCAAGTATCGGTTCAGTCGTATGACTCTCGTACGACTCAGAGCATGAAAGCCGCCAACCCAATGGGAAGGCGGCTTTATTTTATGTATCACTCCAATCCATCATGGGTGCCACGCTTAGGCGCGCGGCCCTGCGGACGTCCGAACCCCCTTGTTTTCCTAGCTCTGCGCTCATGGTCACCTGACCGGTTTCCCTCTATTTCCGGGCCTTTTGCCCTCGTTTTCGGGGGTGGTGCAACAGATGTTGCACCAAAACCCGAATTGTTACACCGCCCTCCAGCTCCTTCGGAGCCTCGCCTCGTCGCTGCGAAGGCGAGGTCTCCGCCGGGTGGATCGACGAGATATCGAACCCTGGACAAAGTTCCGGCCGCCGCGCGCCGCCCGGTTCGATCTCCCGACCATCGGCAACGATTTCCCGAAAGGAGACCCGGATGGGTACCATCATGGCGCGCCAGAAGAAAGACGGCGCGAAGAGCTTCACTGCGGTGATCCGCAAGAAAAAAGGCGGCAAGATCGTCCTCACTCTCAGCGATACGTTCTCGAGCCGCCAGGCGGCGGAACGGTGGATGAAGAAAACAGAGCGGGATCTGAAAGACAAAGGCGCACTCGACCGGCTCTGTTGCACAAATCGGGTGATGGCCGAGGTTCCCCTTTCCCCGGACGGACTTATCCCACGGCTTCCGTGACGGGTATGCCAAGCGCGGTATAGCGGTTGAGCACGGCGATGCGGACTT